>ENA-OPDJ01000996-OPDJ01000996.1-human-gut-metagenome-genome-assembly--contig:-NODE-996-length-17585-cov-12.068454_pt1 | contig 17585 bp, 10 predicted proteins | sample MGYA00241621_ERZ501505 | MGnify/ENA primary metagenome ERZ501505 (study PRJEB25962, sample SAMEA2042624) | human gut metagenome | biome: human gut; feature: human-associated habitat; material: faeces... | reverse complement strand
TGAATAAAATCATTGAGCAATTTAAGAATAAAGGAAGATGTTTTTCGGTAGATGAAATCATACGAGAATATAATGCCCAATCTTCTAATAAAACGACAGTTTTTGAATATATCAAAATTCAAATAGAGAAATTAAAAAGTACAGGAAAAGAACGGACAAGTGAGACATACAAGCAGATGCTTCTTAGCTTTATGAAGTTTAGGAATGGAGAAGATTTGTTTTTTGACATAATTGACGAGGCATTGATTTGTCAATATGAAAGTCATCTGCGCATATTCGGTTTATGCCGAAATACGACCTCTTTCTATTTAAGGGTTTTCCGCAGTGTCTATAATCGTGCGGTAGATGATGGACTTACTGAACAGAGCAATCCTTTCAAACGGGTTTATACCGGAGTAGACAAGACTTCAAAACGTGCTATTAGTTTGAAAGAAATTAAAAAGATTAAAGATTTGGATTTGAGTAGTACCCCTACCCTTGATTTTGCAAGGGATATGTTTCTGTTTTCTTTCTATATGCGCGGAATGTCATTTATTGATATTGCATATCTAAAAAGGAAGAACCTTTCAAATGGATTTGTCGTGTATAATCGTCGAAAAACAGGGCAACAGTTAGTTGTAAAATGGGAAAAACAAATGGAAGCGATAGCCAATAAGCATCTTAATTCAAATAATCCTTTTCTTTTCCCTATTATCACAAAAGAAGATGGAACTGAACGTAAGCAGTATTTGAATAAAATGATGCTAATCAACAGGTATTTGAAGAAGATTGCAGAACTTGCGAAAATTCCTATTCCACTAACCATGTACGTGGCGCGCCATTCTTGGGCAAGTATAGCCCAATCGAAAAATGTGCCTATGCAGGCCATCAGTCTTGGTATGGGACATGACAATGAAGAAACCACACGAATTTATCTTGCATCTATTCAGACTAATGTCATTGATAATGCTAATAATAAGATTTTGAATCTTTTGGAGAGAAACAAGTAATATAACAATTTAGTTACAGTAGATTTCAACTGCATTCAATATGGAAAATGTTGAATGCTAAATACTTGTACCGTAATATTTCGTGGTAAAATGTGGTTGTTTGATAAAAGTTCTCACTCTTACATAGAGTTAGTACACATTCTCATATCACTGAATTTGCGACATTTAAATAATATGTTTGAAGCATTACGTCAAACATTTACTCTTTGCGATGAAACTTTTGAAAAGAAAAGCATACTATCTGCAAATAAATTTGTAACTTTGCGAGCAGTTTATGTACTCTATGTAAGAGTTAATATAAGATTGGCAATATGGCATATTCTTTAATCGCAAATTCGGGTATTCATATTACAACTTTTCCTTTGGAAATCAAAACAAAGGAAAAGTTCAGTTTATGGTTTCATGAGTGGTATGACACCACAAATGGTGAATGGATTCTTGATTTAGCCCATGAAGTTACAACAGATACCAATAGGTACTTTTTTAAGAAAAAAAAGCTTTCTGAATATGGATTCTTATCAGAGGCTACAGGTAGTGGAGATATTGATGTTAGTTCATTAGCGGACGAGGGAATTATACCTTTGATGATTGATGAAGACATGCAATGTGCAGGTGAAATTTACAAAATGAGCTTTTCTGATAAAGGCAATACTTTAACTTTTTTTGAAAACAAGTGGTTGCCACTGCCATACTTCTTCAAACGTAGTGAAACCAAATTTAAATTTGGTCCATTAAATTGGAGTCGATTTATGCTTATACCTATTGATTCTACAGAACAATATAGACGCTATAATGTGGTTTTAGCATTTGACACACGTACTGTAGAACAGAGTAGTAAATATGAAGAATGTCCTATCTTCCCAGATCAGTTTATGACTGAAATGAAATTTGAGGTGTGCAAACAAGAGTTTTATCTCATGGATTTTTGTTCACCCAAGCAAGAGTGGGAATATATAAATGACTACTTATTTTCTTTGGTTCACCCTAATATAAGCAGTGTTGGTAAGATAAAGACAGGCAAAAGGCTCAGTTATATCGCATCTTATTATTTATTAATTGATTATATCGCTCAAAATGAGTTGTTCCCTAAAGTGTCTTTGTTTAAAGATAAAGATACGTTAGTGAAAGATGTCGATATGGTTATTGACATAGGCAACTCACGAACAACAGCACTTCTTGTTGAAGATAATTCTAATTTCAATCAAGTTAATCTGCTGGAGTTAATAGACTATACAAATTTATTAAAATCCGATTCCAACGGCACCAGAATAAATTCATATAAAGAACCTTTTGATATGCGATTAGCATTTAGAAAAGTGGACTTTGGAGACTTTGGAATACAAGGTAGTAAGCAATTTGTATATCCTAGTTTTGTAAGGCTTGGAAAGGAGGCGAATCATTTAATCCACCGTGCAACAGAATCTGTTTCAAACAAAGAAAGTCTTTCTACTATGTCAAGCCCCAAAAGATACCTGTGGGATGGACATAAAAGTAAAGATGAATGGAACTTTATGGTGCTTGATGGTGAAAAAGATAATCACATATTAAACATTCCTGGTATATCAGAACACTTACAAAGTAATGGACAGTTAGCAACCAATGGAACAGGGGGACAGTCTTATCACTATTCAAGACGGTCTCTTATGACCTTTGCTTTTCTTGAAATGCTTGTTCAAGCACAGGTACAAATCAATAACAACCAATATCGAATAGATCGTGGTGATATGACATTACCACGTCGCATACGACGTATGGTTGTTACCTGCCCTACTGCTATGTCAAAACTTGAAAGAGAAGCCCTCGTAAAGTGTGCTAATGATGCAGTAAAGTTACTTAACCTTTTTAAGAATGAAGATTACCGAGTTGATATTGCACCAGCTATTACAACATTTAAGGATGCCGAAAGCAAATGGTATTACGATGAGGCAACTTGCTCGCAACTAGTGTATATATACGGTGAAATTGGCTGGAAATATAAAGGGGCTTGTCAAGAGTTCTTTAATTTATACGGAAAAAAAGCTCAAAACAGTATTCAACCAGAACTAACAATCGGTTCTCTAGATATTGGGGCAGGAACTTCGGATTTAATGATTAGCCGTTATTCCTATACAAAAGGAGACGTAACAACCATTACTCCCGAGCCTCTTTTTTACGATAGTTTTTATTATGCCGGTGACGAAATGCTCAATGAACTTATAAGAAAAATAATGTTCTTCTCATCAAATAGTGCTTTTAGAAAGAAAATGAAAGGTATTTCTGAAATGGATTATCGTCAGCGTATGCGTAATTTTTTCGGACCAGATTATACAGGGCAGACTATTGCAGATAGAAAATTGCGTAGAGATTTTAATATACAATACTCTATCCCCCTTATGCATTATTTCCTTGATATGTTAGCCAATGACATTAAGGATTGTACAGTACGTTATTCAGATGTATTCGAAGATTGTCCACCCAATGAACGAATAAAAACAGGATTTAAGAAATACTTCTCTTTTGACTTGGAAGACCTTGAATGGGAGTTTAACAAATTTGTAGTTTCTGATGTTATATCAAGAGCATTCGAACCTTTATTGAAAAAAATAGCAACTATAATGTATGCTTATAATTGCGACATTGTATTGCTGTCTGGACGACCATCTTCATTGTCTCCAATTCGCAATATTTTCCTGAAATATTATTCAGTATCTCCAAATCGTTTAATATTATTGAACGATTATTTTGTAGGACATTGGTATCCTAATAAGAATAACACTGGAAAAGCGACTGCAAAAACCATTGTTGCAATGGGAGCATTAGTCGGTTATTATGCAACATCTCTTGGTAATCTTGATAAATTCTTAATTGACAAATCCCAGTTAGATAAGAAACTAAAATCTGTAATAAATTACATAGAATCTTCAAGGGAAGGACAGCCGATAGAATACTTTATCACTCCTGATAAAAATATGGGTGAATTGATGGTTAGTTCTTTACCAACGACATTAAATGTTAGGCAAATTGGATTAGATTCCTATCCGTCAAGAAAATTATATGTCATTGATTTTAATCAGCATAAGATGCTTGAACGCATAAGGAGTAAGGCTATTCAAGACGGTACTTCTATAAATGAGACACAAACTCTCGCTAAAGTTAAAGAAATAATTGATGACTTGCGTTTGCGAATGCCCTTTCAACTATCTATTGAAAGAGACGAAGATGATAAAGAAAAGTTAATAATCACAGCTATTGTTGACAAAAAAGGTAACGAATTAGCTGATAGTAACATTGAAATAAACATTCAAAGTTTAGGAGCGGACGAGCGTTATTGGCTTGATACCGGAGCCTTTGATATTCAATAATGCAAATATATTATGATACAGAATATAAATTCACAAATAGCAGAAATTGAACGTTCAATTGCATGGGCTAAAAAATTTGATAAAAGCACTTTTCCTGTTGAGGAACTAAAAGAATATCGTAGAAGACTAAAAAAAATAGCTAATGCATTATCTGAAAATTGTTCCGCTGCGGCATATGGTGAAAGTCAGGTCGGAAAGTCATATCTAATGAGTAGTCTGTTGTCAACAGCAGAGTCTCCTTTTGTCATTGTCAATAATGGCAAAGAATATAGTTTTATTGACGATTTAAACCCTAGTGGGGGCAATACTTCTAAAACAGAATCTACAGGTGTAATAACAAGATTTACTATCAATAATAACAACGAAACGATGAAAGATTTTATAAAAATCAAAAATCTTTCCATCGCAGATTTGTTAATGCTTTTAATTGACTCATACTATAACGACCTTAAAATAGATAACAATAAGATTCTTTTGCATGATGCGATCAATACTGAGTTATTAAATATTCAATATCTGTGGACAAATAAAACAACCCCTATTCAAACTGTTCTTACAGAAGATGATGTAAAAGATATTTGCGACTACATTGCAGAAGTTTTGGGAGCAAATGCGGTAAACATTACTCACTCAAACTTCCGTAAGATAGTCGCTCCAAAAATTCAGTATGTATCAAGCGAACATTGGGTTAAGATATTTAGTATTTTATGGAATAAGAATGAAGAATTAAGCCACCTGTTCAGTTTATTGGTAAATGAATATAAGAAAATACAGTTTGAGACTGAAATTTATGTTCCATTTGATGCGGTACTCAGAGATAAAGGTACATTACTAAAAATAGAATGGTTGGATTCCGTTTGTGGATTAAAACATGAAACAGAAACCGATGTATTGGTTACAGATGTATATAATGCAAAAGGGCAACTATTGAGCAGCAATTTTAACAAATCAACCCTGTCAGCACTCATTGCAGAGTTAACATTTGTTTTACCTAAACAGATTGCAGAGAATAGACAATTTTTAAATAAAATTGATTTGTTGGATTTCCCAGGGGCACGTTCTCGTGAAAAATTCAAAGAACAGGAAATCGGAACAGTCTTACCGACTATACTACGCCGTGGTAAAGTAGCTTATCTCTTTAATAAATACTCTCGATCATTAAGAATAAGTTCAGTTTTATTCTGCCATCACAATGACCAAAAAAATGAGCCGACATTAGGTGAGACTATTAATGATTGGATAGAAACCAATATAGGCAAGACTCCAGAAGAACGCACTGAGGATTTAACACGAACAAATGGAATTTCTCCGTTATTTTTGATCGCAACTAAATTCAATATTGAATTAGAAAGGACCAAAAACGATGCATCTTCTAATGTAGAATTACTATCTGAACACTGGAAGCGTTTCAAAACCGTTTTACCTGAAATTATCAAGCCTGCTACTTGGTTTGATAATTGGGTAACTCGTGGTGGCTTGTTCCGATCTGAGGTTTTTCAAAGTATTTATTTACTTCGTGACTATTATTGGTCAATGAAGAATCAAATATTCGATGGCTATAATGACAAAACCAAATCACCAGAAGTAGCACGGCATATATACAATGATTATCCCGAGTATTTTGATAATCTAGAACGGAGCTTTCTTAACAATGAATTTGTTAAGAAACATTTTGCCAATCCAAAGGAATCTTGGGACGAGGTCTCTTCTTTAAATTGTGATGGTTCAAAAGCAATTATTCGTGATTTAGATGCCATCTCCAGCGTATTAGAAGCAGCTAGAAGAGAAAAGTATCTAAACGAACTAAAGGCGATGAGAGACGAAATGCTGGCCAAACTAAACACATATTATGAACCCGAGAACAAAGAAGAGAATAATGCAAGGACACGGGCTATAGCTGGAGAAATTCGCAGACGTCTGGACTCTCAAATAGGCAAAAAACCAGAAATCTTTGGTTATATTATAGACCAACTGATGACACCTGTTGGAGATTTACGTCAAATTGCATACGACATCGTTATCCTGAAGACAGAAACGCCTAAAGACTTTAATGAAGTTATTTTGATTAGGACACAAGCAGGGGTCAATCCAAATGAAGATAAACAACTTAATATCAAAAGATTATGTGACTATTATGCTTGCGATATAACAACCTTAGAAAAAGAGTTTGCTGAAAATGGATTCACTGTTGATGATGTGATTTCAAATGAATGCAATATTGCTGCAACAGTTGCGGATGTGGTATCTAATAATATCTTAGACTATTGGGCAGTATTTATCAATAAACAGGTTAAAGGACTTGAAAAATATCTTCCTCATTCTGACGAAGTTGCTTTTATGCTTCAAAGTCTGTGTAAAAAATTAGGTGTTCAGAAAACAATATCTACCAAGATAGACCAGTATTCAAGAGTATTTCCTGACAATGATTTGCCAAATGCAATAGCTGATTTTGCATCACTAACATTGAATAATTTTGTTAGTTCTGTAGGCCGAGCATATATGACTAATGAAGATATTGAAAATATACGCTCTAAGGCACAGTCATGCAATCTATCTATTGATTTATCGCCTGAAGCTAGTGATATCAAACACACACAAATTAGCGTGTATGATGCATTACAAGCATTTGATGATGCATCCGACCCGACTTCTGTCTCAATCCGAACATTGATGAAGTTACCTTTTTGGGATAATTTTCAAAGATGGAAGAATCTTTTAATTATCGGACTTTTGTATTCTGCGGATATTTCACATAGTGATCCAATTGCAAATGCTGATATAAAAGACATTATAGATAAATGTAAAGCACTATATACTAACATATAAAAATTATGGCAAGAGCTACATTTTATAATAAAAGATTACTTGGACATATTGACGATATAGATTTTACCGATTATCAAGGTATTGGTTCTGATCCTCTTTATAAACGCTATAAGAGTGTAGAAAGTGTTGTAAAGAGTCGTATATTACCTCAATACCAATCTTTCCTTTCTTGCCCTTTTTATGAAGATGGCAGTATCTTTTGGTATGTAGATGAATGGAATGATGCACCACAAAAGTTTACTGAACTTTCTGGTTTAGAGAAAGATCGTTATACCTCCATAAAGGCTGAAACTATAAAACATTATCAGGAAACATTGAAAAAGTTAAATCCTGAGGAATTTTCGATTCTCAATGGGGCTCTAAAGTACATCAATGATGAATTTATATATTGTTATGATGGAAAAGTTGTGCTCATTGCTTGGGGTATGCGTCTTGATGATAGTAAACATACAAGTGAGGGCAAGTGGTTCAAAACCGCTGTCAGGTATGATAAAAAGAAAATATCTTTTGATTTAGCAGGTCATGGAAAACTGTCAATGTCAAAAGCAGGAATCCCATATCTTACAGTAATTAATCGCGACAAAGGACATGTTATCACAACAAGAGATATACCTTCTATTATTGCAGATGAAGGGTTTAGTTTTGTTGGTTGGATTCCTAATCCGATTGGGCATGAAGTACTCGATGATATTATATTCACAGCTCAATACTCTACGTTAAAAGCTGTGACTCCAACGAAAGAAGAAAAGGAGGAATTGGTAAAAATTATCTTTGATGCTGGCAAAAACGGCATTTTGAAGGGAGAATCATCTATTGAAGTCCCCCAAGGACATATTTTAAGTATAGAAGAAACTCCCAGTATTGTTGTAAATAAAGGATTTAAATTTACTCAATGGTCACCTAGTATTAACGAACCTATAAATAAAGACACTCTATTCACCGCTGAATACAAGCAGGAATCTATTCAGTGTAACTTTTCAGCAGGCGAACATGGAACATTGCAAGGTAATAAGGTAATCAGAAAGCCATTTGGAGCAGCCCCTTTAGTATCTGAAATCCCAATAGTAAAACCCAATAAAGGGTATCGTTTTACAGGTTGGGATGTTGATCCTTTTGCTGCTCTGACCAATAATAAGGTTTGCGTTGCACAATATGAGAAAATACTACCTTGGTACAAAAGATGGCGGCTTTGGACTACTGGTTTTTTTTCAGGTAAAGGTTGTCTAAAATGGTTGTTATGGCTGCTATTAATTATTCTTTTAATTTGGTTGTTATCATGGTTATTACGAGGCTGTGATGGTGATGTTTTGGTCGATCGTAATGGAAATGCCGTCTTGCCAAATGATAAAGCAGATAAGATAGAACAGGTAGCTAAACCTGACGGAACAATTCATGACAACAATGGAAGTATAAACAATATTGTTGGTAGTGATGGACGTTTACCTGAAAATGGCGTAGTTTCACCCATAATTGGCAATGATGGTATTATGCCACCAATTGTGTCTAATCCAGGCACTCCAGACATAATAGAAAATCGATTAAACATCTACTTTGAAGATAAAAATGCAGACTTAAACAAATGGGTACAAGATTTCAAACAAATATATCCGTCAGACAGCTATCAAGTTATTGGATATGACCCCAATGTTAGGATGATTCAAATCCAAATACCCGAAGGACAACGCGATAATATCCGTGAGGAATTACCTTTAAAAATTTCCGATCAAAAATTTTTCATTGTAGATGAATCTATAATGGTTTTACATGGCAATAAAAGTCAATCAACCGGAAATAAAGGGTGGCATTTAAAGGCAACACATGTAAAAGAGGGCTGGGATATAACAAAGGGAGATCCCAATCTTGTTGTTGCAATAATTGATGATGGAATTGATGTAAATCATAGTATGTTTAAGGACAGATTTTTTAAAGCATATAATGTTTTTACTCAAAATAGAGCATTGAGTCCTGGACAAGGCCACGGAACTCATGTTGCCGGTTTAGCAGTAGGTTCTACTGAGTTTTATTCTGAAGGAGCTGCTGGAGTCGCCCCAAATTGTAAGATTATGCCAGTCCAAGTGTTTGACAATGGAATGTGTACATTCTCTTCTCTTGCGAGTGGTATTATGTATGCAATTCATAATGGAGCAAATATTGTCAATATTTCAATTGGACCTAGCTTCCAAGGGTTAAGTCAATTACCCATTGAAGAGCAGATTAAAGTTGCTCAACAGTATTTTAAGAATGAAGAAAAAGTGTATAAGCACATTATTAATACTGCAAATGAAAAGAATGTTATTCTAGTTTTTGCAGCAGGAAATGATAATATCGTGACAGCAATTCTACCAGAATGCCGTCTGACAAATAATACAATAAATGTAGCAGCATGTACACATGAATATAAATCATCTGTTTTTACAAATTATTCACTGGGTACAAACGTGTCAGCGCCAGGAGAAGGAATATATAGTGCTTACCCGACTAACTCCTTCAAAATGTTTGACGGAACAAGTATGGCCGCCCCAATTATAAGTGGAACTATCGCTTTAATGAAAACGATCAAGCCGGACATAAATGTAAAACAATGTATTGCTGTTATCCAAAAAACGGGAAAAGACTTGGATAAGTTTATCCCACCAATGATACTTATAGATAAAGTTCTCACTGCGGTTAAGAATGGTGATATACCAGAAGAACCAATATGGACGCAAATACTGGATACAGGATCTATAGAACACAATGATGAAATTGCTCCAACAGATCAGTCACCAAATAAGGAACAAAATTCTACCGTAATCAAGAATCCAACAGATGACTATAGTGCATTGAAAGATTTGCTTAAACAATTAAAAGAGCAGCGTGACGCATTGAATAAAAAAATAAATGACTTAGAAAAGAAAATTCAATAATATGAGTACAAATAATTATTCGTGGAACGAAACTTTAAAATTTTCGTGGGGACATATCATAGCCTTTGTTGCTTTGATTTTCATCAGTTATGTTACTTACATGGGTGACTTTTATTCTAATGGTGGTGACTTCTCAGCTGCTGCAATAAAAGTATTCATTATAGATACAATCTTATTAATAACTTTTATTGGAGCACAAATTTTAAAAGGAACAGATGGTAAATTTAATCGTTCAATAATTATCGAGAGGATATTGATTGGTTTATGTCCCATTGCCTTTATGTGGAGTATGATTCCATACAACCATTATTGGAATGTGTATTCAGAACGAACACATATAGAAGAAATGTTTAGTACCTCTATAGAAAAATCAAAAACGATGTTTACTGATTATAATTCGTATGCTAATAATCGTATCAACAATTATAGTCAGCATTTAACGACTATTATCAATAATAGAAATACAAATCCCTTACAATACAAGAATGCTGGGTTCTCTAGCAACAACGATGCACTTCAAAAGGAGAACTATATTCATACTCTTCAACTTCAATTATTATCTCAAAACACGGATAGTTTGCAGACTCTTGCGCTAAAATGGATTGAAAGTGCCAATCAAGGAGCAAGTGTTTGGAATGCTTTCCTTATAGGAAATATTGATAAGATTTCAGATGCAATCAAATCATGGAATAACACACTAATTCATGTATCTGAATTTAAAATGAGCAATGAGCCTGACAATATTCAACTATTCAACAGTGAGCAAAATTCCTACGACCAAGCCCTTGAAGGTTTGCAAGGTTTAAAAGACACTTATAGGAATACCCAAGGGATTTCGCTTAATACTATCTGGTCTGGCATTTTATTATTTCTGATGCTTTTGTTCCCATATTTCTTGCAGAAGAGAAATACACGAGCAATTGGTCTATACTACTTGATACCTCTCAAATCAAAAAGCTCTACAGTTAAGATTGAGAAGCAGCGAAAAAACACAAAACAAGAAATATCTACTGACTCTAAAGAGCGAACAGACGATATAGATAGTAATGACATTTATGGTGGAACTTTTTAATTCGTAAAAATATAAGTATAAATATGGTAAGCAAAAAAGAGATACTTAAAAACATTACAAATTACTCACCAGAAGAAATTGCTGATGCGGTAAGAGCTGGAGTTGTTTCCATGTATGAATTAGGCAAAGATACAGAAGGTGCCTTTACTCCCTTACTTAAAAAGAGAGTAAAAGAACTTCTGGAACAAGCCCCCATGCCTATTGTAAAAAACGATAAGGAAGATGTAACAAAAATAGAAGAATCTGTAATATCGGATTCCTCTGAAACAGAAGATATGTCTATTCCTGATGAGCTTGAAATTTCACCCATTGCAGAAGAAATGGCGTCACAAATAAAAGAAGAGCCACAAGCAACTCAAACCAACATTGAGGTAAAACCGGGCATGTTCCGAAATCCGTTTTCATTTTCCGGACGAATACGTCGAACTGAATACGGTCTCTCTATGATTATTTGCTTTGTCATAAATTTATTTATGCAAGGTATTGTTGGGGTTGCTGCAGAATCAGACGCAGCATCGGCATTGCTAATATTATATCTAATAATGCTCGTACCCTATTGTTGGTTTATTTGGGCACAGGGAGCAAAACGTTGCCACGATAGAGGTAATTCTGGTTGGTATCAGATTATTCCATTTTACGGTTTTTGGATGTTGTTTGCTGAAGGGGAAACAACTGCTAACGAGTATGGAAATAGTCCGAAATAATCATTCTTGAATATGAAACAAAAGATTTTAGATAATGTAACAGAGTATTCTGCAAATCAGCTTGTAGAGTACATACGGACAGGTGTCGTTACTTTTGATGAATTAATCCAAGACACCGATGGTGAATTTTCAGTAGAAAAGAGAAGAGAAGTAAAACAATTGTTAGAGAGTGGCGATGTTGACGAATGGAATAAAGTGAAAACGTTGCATTCAATAGAAGCTGTTCAGCACTATCTCGACACTTTTCCTAATGGTCAATTTCGTGCAGAAGCTCGATCTTTGATGAATAAGCTTGAAAACGAACTTCAAGAAAGTTATCTACAAGCAACTACAGACGATGCTTGGACGTTAGTTGACAAATCCAACAAAAATGAATTACGAGAATTTATAAAAAGATTCCCTAATAGTACGCATGTCAATGAAGCACAAAAAATTATTGACTCTTTGCTGTTGGATGAAATAATGGGTGTTGATATAGAAACTTTGGTTACTCAAATCAATCAAGTTCCTACAGATAAAACAGCAGTAACACAAGAGCAACGTGACAACAAAACGATTGCAATAATTGAAAAATTCCTCAGCGAGAAGAAAATTAGAAAATCTGATTTTTTGAATAAAATTAAAGAAGACCATAATCTTGTTAGTTCAGGTGTGGTTAAACGTCTTATAACTTCAGGAACATTGTCAGTGGAAGATTTGATGAGCATTGATATTGACCGTCGTTTTATTCAAAAGATGTTCAATGGGGAAAGTGCGCAGAGTTTTTCAACTCCAGAAAAATTAGATAAAATCCATAAACAATCAACAGAAATCTATTTTTGGGGAATTCCCTCATCAGGAAAGAGTTGTGCTCTTGGCGCAATTTTAAGTGTCGCAGCAAGTGGCAAGGTTGCACATTCGATGGATGCTGATACGGAGTCACAAGGATATGGATATATGACCAAACTTATCAACTTGTTCCAGAATGGTGAAATTGGAACATTAATGGAAGGAACTTCTGTTGACTCATTCTATGAAATGGGATTTGACTTAGTTGACAAAGAAGGTAAGATTCACCCCATTACCTGTATTGATATGGCAGGAGAACTGATGCGATGTATGTATAAGGCCAATGCAGGAGACAGTATGTCTGAAACAGATGAGGTTATGTTAGACACACTAACAAAAGTCCTCATTGATAATCGATCTACAAGTAGAAAGATGCACATTTTTGTCATTGAATATGGTGCAGAAGACAGACTTTATGAAGGCCTTCCACAGCGTGTCTACTTAGAAGGTGCTGTATCATATATAAAAAATACCGGTATTTTCAAAAAGGATACAGATGCCATCTACATAATGATATCCAAAGCAGATAAGGTCAAAAATGCGACAAAAGACACTTTCACAAACTACATCAATGATAAATATCTTGGATTTTATAATGGACTAGAACAAATATGTAAAGACAACGAAATCAATAAGGGAAAAGTTGAAAAAATAGCTTTCTCGCTTGGAGAAGTATGCTTCCAAAATTATTGTAGATTCAATTCTCGCCCTGCTGAAAATGTAGTAAGTTTACTTCTACAGCGTTCTGCAAGTTTCAGAGGTGGGAAAAGAGGTATGTTTGAGAAAATATTTAGAGGTTAAGTCATGAAATTAGGATTAATTATAAAGTCAACAAGTGCTGGTGAACAAGAGGTTTTCAGCATTAACAAAGGAGAAGAATGGGCAAAATTTGCAGCTGATTCCCGTTCAATCATAAAAGATTTAGAGGGGTTTGATGGTTCCGGTAAATCAGTAATTGTGGCAAAGATACTTGGCAGTCTTGGCTATTTGATAGGTGTTGTTAAAGCTCGTCCAGAAGGGAGCGGTCGTCCAAATGACAACACGACAGCCTGGATTCATGTTCCTGCCAAAATGAATATAACAGGAAACGAACTGACTTCTGTAATAATGTACGTAGGAGAACAATTAGCAGCTCCTATGGGCATCAATCCAGCTATATTAAATGAACTGTTTACAAAGGAGTATGCCAACAAGGATGTAAAGTATCCAGCTTTAGCATTCATCGGAGGGTACAATCCTGAAGGAAGTATAGGTTGGCGATATTATGGAATTGGTACAGGCTATGCTTTGCATGAATTGCTTGGGAATTCATTAGTACAGACCTCCTACAAAAAGTATAAATGTATATGCTTTGTGGATAAGTCATTGAATTTGTCTACTATTGGTGGTGAAATAATTAAGTCAGATCCGAAAGAACCAATAAAGGTAGAAGCACCTGTTGACAATAATGGGTTCACTGCATTTATCAAGACAAAGAATCAAGAAATCCCGTTCACTGATGCAATAGAAATTCCCACAAATACTCCGTTGATGGTAATTTGGAAGAAAGAAGGATATTTTGACATTGAAAAGGAGCTAAAAGGCGGCAATTCCTCAAGTCTTACTATTCAAGAGAATGAACGTAAACTTATATTCAAACGTTCATGGATTAAAATTACAAATCAAAGGTTCAATCATTTAAGTGATGCCGAAATCTCTGTTAATGGGAAGGCTTTCTCGTCTGACATAACAGAAATTACCGAAGCTGCATTGCGCGATGGAGTAAAGATTCGTGTAAGTCATCAAGGTTATGAACCGAAAGAAAAAGTTATTAATCAAATTTCATCTAACATCGAAATCAGACTTGATGACAAGCAATACAGTAAAGAATATACGTTACGCATTGAAGATGGAAAGAACTTAGAATCCGATGCTATCATCACAGTCAAAATGAGTAATCGTTATACAGGTATGCCATTAAAAGGTTATCGTTCAGATCATGATGGTTATATTGTGTATGAGAATAATTTAATGACTAAAATTAAATGGTTTGCAATTGGTGTTGCTAGTGTCTTCGTCTTTGGTCTATTGTGGGCAGGTTACGAAGCCTTAGATAGTTGGGTGGATAATCACGAGTTTCAACTTGGCTGGCCACCAATCACAGAAGTAAAGAAACAAACCACTTATTCTACAACGAGTAAGGATACTGAGTTAGAATCAGAAAAAGCCATTGCAGCCAAAGACTCACTAAAAGAGAAGGCATGTACCTATCTGAGCTCTAACGAAATTTGGCATAAAGATTCTCTGGCTATGTACGATTTGACAAAAGATCTGTTTGATAATATGAACTCATTCAAGATTGAAGACCTAATTAAGTTGGAGTCTTCGGAGTTAAAAGAAGTAGAACAGATAAAGAAATTGATTAGTGCTGCAAGACAATCCAAAGAAGATAATATAAAGCCATACATCGGGAAAGAAGATCATGACGGTAAGTATAATTCCGCAACAGATTTGGGGATAAACATTGATAATTACATTTCTTGGATTACAGAAAAGCATTCTGCTGCACAAAAGAAAGCAAAGGGCGATACATCCAAACAATCTAAGAAAAAAGAAAATACTAAATCAGATTCGGGGAAAAAAGAGCAATCTGCATCTGATGGTACGAAAAAAGATAATATACGTGGTGGTATATAAAAAGTTACAGTTATGAAAGTTACAGTAAAAATACTCATATTAGTTTTGTCAATAGCACTTGCTATTGGCGGAGTTATGGTGTATGCAAAAACGCGTGTTGAACCTCCTGTTGCATTTCAACCAATAAATCAGTTTGAAAAAGACTTAAATCATCTCTATTCAGACTTAAAGAAAGCTGGTGCTGCTCGTGAAGAAGATATGATTTATCTAAAGACCATTGATAGAATTTCTGTCTTTGAAAATGAGAACAGACTTACACAAGTCGAATCCGATAAACATAGAGATAAGTTAGTCGATTGTTACTCTCCAATTTTTCTAAAAAGATGCTTTGCTGCATTTGACAAATCGGATTGGAAAGATATGGATCACAGTTATATGTTGATAGTTTCTAAACGCTTGCACTCTGTCAAACATACAGACGGAAGTAAGGTCTTGAGAAAGACAACTATTGATTCCTTAGCTTTAGTCGAAAATATTATTTCTAATTATCGTCAAGCCAAGAATATTTGTCGTAGTACTACATATCGGAGTGTATCCAGTGCTCAAAACACGATTAATCAAGCCAAAAAGTATGCAAATGATACATATATATCCAAATGCACAGATTTAAGAAATGCGCTGAACAATGTAAAAACTAGCATTGCACAATCCCACTATGCTTATATATCTGCACAGGTAGAAAAATTATCTGAGTACAGATTTTATGGTCAACAATATTACGAAAACACCCTTGTTCCACAAGTGGATGCTGCTGTAACTGAATATGACAATAAGGCTAATACTTTATATGGTTCTAAAAAAGACGTAAACGTACTATGGAATAGAGCTAGGGGATATTACAATGAAGCATCTAATTACTATAACAACAATAATTTTTGATATAGCCGTTATGAAGTATTGTATAGTATTACTATTGACAATTATATCATTACCTGTTTTTTCACAAACGAGCAATGATACTATTCCACTTGCTTCTAAAACAGATCCGATACAAGTTTCAATAAGTATCGATGATTTAAATACTCTAAAATCAGAGAATGACTCTCTGAAATTACAACTTTCAGCAATAACTGAAAAATATCAAAAACTCCAAGTGGAAAGTGAGAAAGATAAGAGTAGATTATCTCAATTGGAGATTGATGTAAATAATCTTAAAAGAGACACCACGAGATTATATATAGCACAAAGAGAAGCAGATAAAAGACTCGTTAATATTGCGTCTAATTTTCTGTATATTCCATATGAAGCTTTTAGTATTGAAAAAATTGCTATTCCTGCATTTAAAGCTATTTCAAGCAAAGAATTAAGGCGCGATCATCAAATAAAATACGAATTGCTTTATAATTACAGAAAGGACATCACAGATCTGTTGGCCTTTATTAAATATGCTTGTACTGAACTCCAACCTTTTGTCAAGGATGCAAATGAAGTTCTTGTACAATTCCGTGACAGATCATTTTATCTATCCTATCATAAATACCCAGAATGGACTGATACATATTTAGGGAGCAAATTATCTCTCATAGAAAAGCAGTTAAATGATTTTGATGGTAATCAGCATAAGGTTGATTTTACTGAATTAGAGAAAGAATTAAATAAATGTTTGAAAACAATTGAAACATTATGAGAAGAGTATATAGTTGGATAGTTTGCTTGGTAATTTGCATTGGTTCAAATGTTTCTATGGAGGCACAGACCCTTATTAATTACCAACAACAAAAACAAAAAGAGATAGCAGAAAGACAACGTGTTGAAAAACAAAAATACGAATCTGCATGCAAAAAAGGGACGCTCGAAGCATTCCAAGAGTACATAAAATTGTATCCGAAAGGTAAATATGCAACTGATGTAAAAAATAGAATAGAAGACTATAATCAATGGTCAGAAGCAGTAAAAACAAATACAATTGAGGCATACAATAACTATATTGACTCCTCAAAATTCAAAAGTTTTAAGGAAAATGCTATTGAAGCAATAACAGAACTTCAATCTGTTGATAAATGGAAGTCTATTCAGTCTTCAAAAAACATAGCAGAAATAGAAATGTTTATGAAGACTTATCCCAAATCATCGTGCATAGATAGTGCCCAAAAAAGGATTCACGAATTAAATGGCGTAGATTTTTATTTAGCCAATGATTTGATTAACGCCTATCAAGAATTTAATAAAGCAGGCGGTAAGTATGCCTTGGAACAAGTAAATCAATCTAAATTTGATGAATGTCAAGAATATTGGGATTATAA
>ENA-OPDJ01000995-OPDJ01000995.1-human-gut-metagenome-genome-assembly--contig:-NODE-995-length-17612-cov-9.019821_pt1 | contig 17612 bp, 10 predicted proteins | sample MGYA00241621_ERZ501505 | MGnify/ENA primary metagenome ERZ501505 (study PRJEB25962, sample SAMEA2042624) | human gut metagenome | biome: human gut; feature: human-associated habitat; material: faeces... | reverse complement strand
TTCTCCAATTTAGCCAAAGCGCTCAAATAAGCTTGTATAGCCAATGTATCATTATCTTGCAAAGCTGCCACTTTACCATAATAAAACAATGCCTTTCCTGCTTTTACACCATCATCCTTATAATAATCTACCGCAATTTTTATCAACGAATCCGACTGCAAACTATCCAGATAGTTTTTATCACGTGCTTGCGTTAGCAACAATGCATAATCTGCCCGCTGCTTTCCACGAAACTTCTCTGGATGAGGAATTTGCTCCAACAGCAGTAATGCACTGTCAGGATATACATCCATATACCTCTCTACCTTATCAAAAACATTGGATACGTTCTTCTCTACGCAAGAACCTAACAGTACACAAACGGACAAAAGCCCAAGATATAACAGTTTTTTCATATGAACATGTTCTTTACCAGATTATCATTGCGTATACACAGAATCCTTTTGGAGATAAATATTCACACCAGCCAACGGCAATCCTTTTTCTCCATCAGTCACAATGCCATTTGTCTGCGCATTAGAAATAACTGTACAGCAGAATATTATGAACAGCACTATACATCACTTCATAATTCATGTATATATAATTAAACTTTGGATGAGAATAAGCTTTTTTACGGCCCCTCCCTTCAAAGATACAAAAAACCGCTTCAATAATGTACAAAAACAAGATAAATGTGACAAACAAAACAAATAGCTCAGAGCTTGTTTCCCCTTACATAGGCTTCCTTTCCATTTTCTGTACGGAGTTATCAGCGCCTATCGGCCGTGATGCGCTCTGCCAACGGCCGTCAACCACTCGACTAACGACCGTCAACAAGGTGCTTCATAACCGTTGAACACCTATTATACTCATAGTTTCCCCATACTGTGCACCTATCTTATTCCTATTATGAGCCCAGCTGCAGTCTATCGGTAAACGGTCTTTTACGAAGTTAATACCGTGTTTACACGAAACGCTTATCGTGTAAACAAGATATTTGCAAAATGCTGCACATTCTATTAATACACTAACAAACAAGATATTAACTTACCTTCCGGCGTATTTCCGCTGTGGAAGCAAAAGTTGCTTCCACCTTTTTGAGTTGCTTCCACAGCACTTGTAATGCCGATGAATAAAGGGATGCAGGAAGTAGGTGGAAGTGTGGAAGCAGAAATGATAAAACTAAGCAGAGATAATTTTCCCTTAAAAGCAATAAAACTCCAGAATCTGCTGGAGCAAAGCATCCTGCTTTCCCGGACCTTTTTCCAACTCCACACTTTTCAGGTTATAGAGTTGTGCCAGCAAAGCTGACGACTGCTTCTCGCAAAGACGGGAATCATGTACCTGCTCCATCCAGCAGACGGTCTCTCCCCAAACATCTACCGAAAGATGTGACAAGACTTCTGTCGGGGCTCCCCCCTTCTCCACCTTACGGAAGATTTCGACCAAAGCACACAACAAGCTGGACATTATCTGTTTACAACGGGAATGGGAACGGGATTCCCGGTTTCTGAAACGTAGCAGGAAATAGTACCCCAGCCATAAATAAACGGTGGTGACTTCTGCATGGATTTTCTCTATCCTCTTCCAATGCGCAACCAAAGCAGCATCAATTTCTTCCAGAATCGCATCCGTATCATCTTCTATGTAGTATTTCTGCGCAAGACACTCTATCACGCACCCCCATTTCGCCATATCCACACACTCTTGCGTACGCCCCATCCATACATGGGCTTCCTCCAATATCCGGAATGCCTTTTCTCCACATTCCGGAGCATCATAAAACCGATACTGACGAAACAACAGAAGAGACTGACATAATAACTCATCCAAAGAGTACTCCGCACTTTCCATATTTAAAATTCAAGTATCCATTCAGGTAACAAAATCGAGCAAAAGTAATCATTTCCTAAGAAAATCACGCTGTTTCAGCACAAAAACCGGCAGGAAAAAGAAGATACCGATGACGGACATCACCAGTCCGCCAATGGTACCCGCCGCCAATGGAAACCAGAAAGCTTCCTTGTCCTCACCTATCATGAAAGGGATAAATCCCAGAATGGTAGAAACTACCGTGAGGAAAATAGGAACGACCTTCGCATTCCACGCCTTGACGTAGGCACGAAGAGCGGAAAGACGGGGGAAACGACGTCGGATGCTGTTGTACTCGTTCAGGATATAGATGCTGGCATTCACCGTGATGCCGCACAGCAGGACGAACGAGGCAAAACCGCCCTGGTCGAAGTTCAGCCGGAACCAATAGAAAGTAAGAAATACCCCGATATAAGAAACCGGAATCACAAAGATGATGGCAAGCGGCTGCTTCAGGGAGTTGAACAGAACGCTGGTCGTAAAGAAGATGATGGCTATCACCACCAGCAGAAGCAGGTATTGGCGGTTGTCCTTCTCGCCCCATGACCAACTGTTGCTGTCCGACTCGGCTGTATAACCCATCGGCAACAGTTTGTTGAACTCCTCCAGGTCACGTTTCTGTATCTTGTTGCCCATCTCATTGGAGCCGATATATTCGTATTGCAGGCAGAGGCGGTACTGCTGGTTTTCTTTGGCAATCTCCTGCGGCATCTGTCCCTTTTCCACAGTAGCCAGTTCGGAAAGTTTGTAATGCTTGCCGTTTCCTACTCCATAGGGAAAGAACTGCATTGCCCAGATGTCATATTCGGCAGACTGGCGGGAAGAGAGCTTGATTTTCTCCATCCCCTGCTCGGCCGCTACCGAACCAATCTCCAGATTCTTGCCAAAGATGGGGCGCACCGCAGAGAAAAGCACTTGCGCGTCGATGCCCTCTTGCGCCATGCGCTCCTTGTTCAGGTTGAAGTAGAATTCCTGATAGTCATCCTTCCACCAGGAGAACTCCGAATTGATGAGCACTTCCTTGATACGCCGGTGCGTCAGCAGCTTGGCCTTCAGCTTCTCCGCCCACTCATAGAGTTCGTCGTAGTTGTAGCCGTACATCCTGATGCGGTAGGAGCCGGCACTCTCGCGGACGTCATTACTGAACCCCTGGTCCTGCAATCCGTAGATGCCCCAGCTGCCGCCTCCCAGTTCCAGTGCCTTGCTTATCATATTGGCTTTCAGTGTATAGGGAAAACCGCTGTTCCGGGCTTCCTTCTTGAAATAAATCTGCATACTGGCACGCCGGGGGCTGTAGATGGAAGTATGAAACTGCCTGATTTCCTTGAACCGGCTGAGGTAGGTCTCCATACGTTTCATCAAAGTGTTCATCTGCTCGAGGGTGCTGCCATTGGGAAGGTTGGCGTTGGCATAGAGCACCACCTCCTCATTACGGGTGAAGTAACTGCCTTCGTACACCTTCTGTATGAAAAGCCGCAAGCTGCCGCCCAGCGCCTTGTCCACAATGGGTTTCACCGACTCCTTATAGGTATCCGAACCGAATACCTTATTGTAAGCAGCTTCCCATTTTCCCCCTCCTTCCAGTTTGTCGGGCAACAGAAAAACGGGCAGACCGAAACCCAACAGTAACAGCAGGCATACAGCCCAGCGCCAACGGCACAGAAAACGGATGAGAGCAGAATAGCAGCAGGAGAAATAAACGGGGAAACGTCTGAAAATCCGTCCCAACCTTGTTTTGAATGTTTGCGTCAGCCCCGGCAAGACAAGACGCCTCTTCTTCCCCGTAATCCGCCTCACCAGTCCTATCTTCTCAATCATCGACGGAACAAAGAACAACGCCACCATCAAGGAAACAGCCAGATTGATGATCACTACCGCTGCAAAGTCCTGCAGGTTGAGCCGTATCTTCTCGTCAAGGAAGAAAATGATAACAAGCGCACCCATCGTAGTGAGGGTTGCCGCCAACACCGACAGGAAGGCCTTGAGATTACGCCGATGCAGAATGTGGTCGGTCATGACAATGGTGCTGTCTATCACCAGATTCAGCGAGACAGTGATACCCGCCAGCGAATAAAGCTGCATCTCAAGTCCGAAGAGGTAGTAGAAGATAAGTGCCACCGCTATATTTACAGCCAGGCTGGTAACTATCAGAAAAAGATATTTCAACTTACGAGTAATGAGCCATACAAATACAAGCAGGATGAGTACCGTCAAACCGGTACGGAAGTAAATCTTGTCCAGTTCTTCCCGTATGTACTCGGTCGCATCATAGCTGGTATGCACTTCATATCCGACAGGAAGTACCTGCCGAACAGCTTCCATCTCGTCCATCACGGCACGGTTCAGTTGCAACTGGTTGGCAGTTTCTTCCGCAGTAATGGATAGATAGACGGAATTCAGCCCATTGATGCGGTAATAGCTTTGCGGCTCCTCCTCCATACGGACAGCCGACACCAGTTCGTCCAAGCGGAGCAGTTTCCCGTCGGTAGCCGTCACGGTGATGGCAGCAGGATTAAAACCAAGGGAGTTGCTCTCCGGCACCAGTGCCAGGCGTATCCATTCCCGGCTACCGTTACCTGTATCCACATTGTGCGTACCCAGAAATTCCTTCCGGTAATGCCGCTGTACTGCCTCGCTGATGTCCGATAGGGTCACACCCAGCAAGCGCAACTGTTCACTGTCATATTCCAGTCTCCACTCCATGGGCGTGGCACCGCTGAGTTCCACCTTATAGATACCCGGAATATTTGCCAGCCGCGGCTTGATATGCTCCTCGGCATACTGCTGAATCAATATCGGAGTGGAAGGGGCATTCAGTGTGAAGGACATGAAAGGGCGTGAGGCGTTCTCGTCGGGCACTTTCATGTGAATGGTGGGATAGCTGACACCTTCGGGCAATTGGGGCCACGTCTGCCGGATGATGGTGGAAGCTTCGAAGCGGACTGCCTCGACATCGGCATGCTTGTCCAGCTCCACAGTAATGTTGCCGTAGCCGTTGCCCGAAGTGGAGTTCAGCCGCTTCACTCCGCGGATACGCGCCAGCATGGATTCCAGCTTGCTGGTCACTTCCATCTCCACCACCCGCGACGAAGTGCCAGGCATGCTGAAACCCACCGTGAAGCCGGGCAGGCTGCGTGACGGATTCAGCTTGACGGGGAGCAGCGGTATCAACGCCACCCCTACCAAAGCAAGGCAGACAAACGCCACTATGACGGTGAAGGAAGAAACTCGTTTCATCAGTTATTATAATCAAATTTTTCCGACAGCGAAAATCCGCTGGCAAAGTCGTGCAACGTCAGTTTCCGTATCTTGTAATAATTCAGCCAGTAGTCCTGCAAGGCGGAGATGTAATTGCGTTGCGCTTCCTGCTGGCGGTTCAGCGAGAGGGTCAGGCTGTTGATGTCTGCCTTGCCGATAATGAAGCGCTGGCGGGTTTCGTTATACGCCAGGATGGCAAGGTCGAGGGCCTCTTCGGCACTGGCGACGAGGGCTTGCTGGACGTTGAAGTCGCTGACGGTCATGATAACCTCCTCCTCAATGCTGATTTCACTTTGCCTGGCAGAAGTCTTCACCACGTTCAGATTGTTCCTCGCCATGTTGTATTTGCCTTTCCTCACGCCCCAGTCCACCAGTGGAATGGAGACACTGACCGACACCATCTCCTGCTGCATGGGATGCCTGTATGCTTCACCGAATTTCTCCGCCACCTGGTTGAAGCCGACGCTGGCGTTGATGCTGGCGTTGAAGCGCGATTCCTTCTTCGTCTTGTCTACTGTCTGCTCGGCTTCCAGCACTTCCTGACGAAGCCCCAGAAATTCCGGATTGTTGGCTTGAGCGGCCAGCAAAGCCTCATCAACCGGTATGGTCAGCGCCCTCGGACGTCCCGGAAGCGACACCCTGATATCCGTGTTCTTCTCCATATTCAGGAAAGATGCCAACGAAAACATGGCGCGCTTCAAGGCACTGGCGGCATTCTGCAAAGTATTGCGGGCGTTCACCACGTCGAGTTTCAGCGTCAGCAGGTCGGCACGGCTGATGGCGGCTATCTTCAGGCGCTGCATACCGATGCGGTAGAGGGTATCGGTGGAGACGGCATTGTCCTTGGCCAAGTCATATTCCGCCTGTGCCATGGCAAGCGCAAAGAAATAGGTAGTGGCCTGCTCGGATACTCGCTCTGCATTGTAAATATACTCCTTCTTCACCTTTTCGTACTTCAGCGGCTCAATCCTGCGTTCCCAACGGAAAGGATTGTAACCGACCAGACTCTGCGAGTAGCCCAAACGAACCGGAACACTGGTGAACTGGGTATACTTGTTTCCACCGAAGCTCCGCATATAGCCCAGCTCCGTATCCAGATAGAACGTACCGCCCGTCAAGTCGAAATTCTGTCTGACGGCAAGATTGCCGTATGCATAGAAGGATTGCTGGCTGCGATAGATGTCAAGGTCCTGTTCGGAGTCGTAACGCTTGGTGATATCGCGGTTGTACTGTGCCGGAGTCATGTTCAGCGTCAGGCTGGGAAGGCGGTTTGCCTTATAGGTGCGGTATTCCCAATAACCGGCCAGATACATGTTCTTGGTGCGGAAGGCTTCCAGCGAACTGTCATTCGCCAGGGCAATGGTCTGCTGCAAATCGAGCGTTATCCGCTGCTGGGCAAAAGCGGAAAGGGCTCCCAGACTGAACAAAAGTATAAGACTTAATTTCTTCATGCTCTTTCTTTTCTATAAATAAACCAATATATCAACGGGATGATGAACAGACTGACCAGTGTCCCCACGAACATCGCCCCAATCATTGCTATGGAAAGCGGCTTCTGCAGCTCCGAGCCCATGTCGAACGAGAACAGCAGCGGAACCATAGCGAAAATGGTGGTGAGCGATGTCATGATGATGGGCCGGAGCCTTCTGCGCCCCGCCTCGTGGATGGCCTCGAGCAACGGCATACCAGCCCTCCGTAATTCATTAATGGCATCCAGCTTCAAGATGGAGTCGTTGATGATGATACCGCACGTCACAATCAGTCCGATGGCAGACATCAGGTTCAGGGTATGCCCGCATATCCACAACAGAAGCAGGGCAAACGCCACATCTATCGGAATTTCCAGCAGCACGATGAGCGGCTGCACGAAGCTTTCGAACTGGGCGGCAAGAATGAAATACATCAGCAGGATAGAGATGAAAAGAATCACCACCAACTCGTCCAGCATCTGGCGGTTGGAGAAGAAACTGCCGGAGAAGGCCGTATCCCAGTCACCCGTGGCATCTGCCTCCCGCTTCACCTTTTCCATCAACTCTGGAGCATCGTCCACTTCATAGAAACGGAACGGTATATATTCACCGTTGCGTCCTGCCGTAATCGTTTTCAAATCCTCGGCCGGACGCACCTTTACCAGCTCCCGAAGCGGAATATGCTCCACTTCGCCCTTACTGTCCGGACGGGTCTGTATCAATGTCTGCAGCAGCACCTCGTTCACTGTCCGCTCCTCGCCCACAATGCTGATAGGCAGGTATTGCTGGTAGGAATGGAGCATAGCTACGCTGTTCTCCTTGAATGCCGTCCGCAGCGTACGGTAAAGCTCGTCATACGAAACGTCATAGAGCAACAGCCTTTCCTGCAGGATGCTTATGTCGAGCTGGTTCTCGAAAGCGATGCCTACGGGCGCTGTCCCCGTAAGCTCCGCAAACTGTTGTTCCAGTCCGCGCAATTCTTCCGCCGCCGGCGCCTTCTCCTTATTGCGGGCATAAAGTTCTGCCACCACATCGGCCTCCCCGGTCACGAAAAGCTTCTCGAACACGGTTTCGGGTGGAGAAAAGGAGACTGTCGCCAACGGATATTCCCGTGTCAGCCACTCGCCCGCCTGCTTCTGCAAGGGAGCAATCCCGTCAGGCGAGGAAGTCTTGAAATACAATTCTGCCTCCGAAGAAGAGAGAGCCTGCTCACGGTTCAGCAGATAGTCCTGCTGGCCTATGGCAGCCGTCTGTTCCACAGTCTCGTCCAGCAACTGTCCGAACAGCACATTCACACGATGCCGGTTCTCGTCCACATGTATGTTTTCGTTCCATTCCACGTGGACTATCAGTTCATTCTGGTCTATCTGCGGCATACGCTCCTTGCCGACGGAATAGAACAGAAAGACACAAAGAGGTATAGAAACCACACAGAATACGCTACTTACCGTCTTGTGGGAAAATACCCAGTCGATGCCCGCATCATAAAAACGGTCCAGCGTATGTTCCTTCAACGGATTGTTGATGCGGATGCGGGAGAACCACGACCTGCCGCGCAACCCTGTCCGGTAGACCAGCATATAGAGGACCGGCAGCAGCATGATACCCGTGAAGTAGGAAACCAGCAACCCTACCGTAACAGAGAATGCCTGGTCATAGAACAACGCCCCTGCAATGCCGCTCATAAATATCAGCGGCACAAATACGGCAATAGTGGTCAGCGACGAACTCAGCATGGGCGTAATCACCTCACTCGTTCCCGTCACGCAAGCCCGCCTCAACGAATAACCCCGTTCGCGGTACTGCGAAATATTTTCCGTGACAATGATGCTGCTGTCAATCATCATACCCAACGCCAGAATCAATCCGGACAGAGAAATGATATTGAGCGACATCCTGAACAGATAGAAGAACAAGAAACAGATTACAATGGACACCACCATGCTCAGGCCGATGATGAACGGCGACTTGACATCCCCCAAGAAGAGTACCGCCACAATGCAGATGAACAGGAAACCCAACGACAAATTTTGCTGAAGATTGGAGATGGTATAGTCCAGCAACTCCGTCTGGTTACGGCTGATGCTAAAATCAATGTCGGGATATACTTTCTTGAAGTAGTCCATCGTGCTGTTGATGGCAAGCTTCATGTCTTCCATATTCTCGTCCGCCTGCTTGATGACGGCAAGGGTAACGGCACGCTTGCCATTGCTCATGGAGACACCTTTCTCCTTGGCAGGAACAATCTCTACCCGGCAGAAGTCTCCCAAGCGGATGATACGTCCTTCCTTTCGCAGCAGGATGCCCTTCACGTCCTCCTCTGTCCGCAGCAGGGTGGAGAACTTAATGTTGTATTCGTAGTAGCCGTCGCGCACGGTCATGCTGCCCGGCTCCACGTTGTTTTGCGCCAGCACGTTTTCTATGTCTTCAATGGAGAGCCCCAACACAGCAAGCTTATCCGGGTCGGGCACAATCTGTAACTGGCGTTCGACCAAACCCGTGACATCCACCATTGCCACTTCCGCCAACTGCTCGATGCGACGCTTTATGACATTTTCGGCAAACTCGCACAAATCAAGAAACGCGCGTTCGTCCACCTTGCCGTATGCACTGTCATTTTTTAGAGTCAGATTGAGGTAGAAGACAGGAATGTCCGTCGCACTTGCCTTTATCACCTTCGGGCGTTCGGCATCCTTGGGCAGATAGTTCATGGCGGCGTCAATCTTCTCGTTCACTTCTATGAAGGCAAGGTCGGTATTCGTACCGAAGTCGAAGCCCAGGCGGATGATGCCTGCACCATCGCGCGTCTCGCTGTCCATGTCCTTCAGTTTCGCCACCTGGATGAGCTGCTGCCGCAGAGGTTTCACCACCGTATTCTCTAATTCACGCGCCGAGGTATTCTGCGCCGACACCTGCACTGTAATTTCCGGGATGGCAATATCGGGCAGCAAGGATACCGGCAAGGTGAAGTAAGTCACCAGCCCGACAATGAAGCATGCTGTAAATGCCATCAGTACGGCAATAGGCCGCTGTATCAAGAACTTTATCAATTTTCAATTATGAATTTAAATTGTGAATTATGAATTTTCTACTTTCAATTCTCATCTTTCAATTTTCCACCACCTTCACCGGCGCCTCATGTGCCAAATTCACATTTCCCGTCACGATGACCGTATCGCCTTCTTTCAGGGCATCGTCGGCCATGCTGTAGCTTTCCGCATTCTCCAGTCCGGTCTGCACATAGTTCCACTGCGCCTTTCCGTCTTTCAGGGTAAAGACGACTTGCTTACCCGAACGCAGTACGACGGCACTTTTGGGTATCACGAGCTGACCGTCCAGAGAACGGTGTACATTTACCCTCACATTCATGCCGCTAAACAGACGTCCCCTGCCATTGACGGATGCCTTTACTTTCACCATTCCCTTATCATCTACCAGAGGATTGATTTGGGTGATGCGGCCCTCTTGTTTGGAACCGGCATCCGAATAAGGGGTAACAATCACCTTGTCGCCACTCTTTATCAACGGCAGTTCGCTTTCCAGCACCGTGAAGTCCACCTCCATACCTTGAGTGCCGATAATGGAGCAGAAGGCTTCCGAGGTACTTGCCTCGTTGAACGGTTTGGAGAACAGGTTCGCCACTACCCCGTCAAAAGGCGCAACCAGCGTGGCGTGTTCCTCTTCATACGCGGCAAGCTCATACTGGGCGAGGCTCTGGTCGTAACCGCTCCTCACGCGGGCCAGCTTCATGATGTCAGCAGGTACTTTGGAGGCATCCCCCACCGGATAGCCTTGCCCTATCAATACATCCTGCAGCTCAAGTTCCGCTTTTTCCAAGGCATCCTTGGCCTGCGCGGTCTTGTTCTTCAGGCGGAACTTATCCAGTTCGGCAAGTTTCTGCCCTTTGCGCACCGGGTCACCGTTCTTCACGTAGATGTGTGCCACTACACCGGTGGTCTCAAAACGCAAATCCGCCATGGCACCGGCGGTTACTTTTCCGTTGCTCACCAGTTCATGCTCAAAGGTCGCCCGCTTCAGGACTTTCACGGTCACTTCATTGCTTTCACTTGGCAGGACGGTTGCCACCCCTTCCTCGGACTCTTTTCCCTTTCCGGCATCGGAGCAGGCGGCAAGCAGGGCAACGGCCATGCATAGCAGGTATCGATAGTTCTGTGTCTTCATATTCATACTCAATTATAAATTGATAAAATTAATCGTTTCAAAAAAACGAACCGATATTTGCATGTGGACACTTTTTTCATAGCACTTTAGCAATTAGTTCACTCATTATTAACACTTTCCGTTTTTATTCATCTTTTTTAATATGGACAAAAATAAGCTGAATCTTTTTTATTTCCTCCCTCATCTGTCGTATTGCCGTAGAATGCACTTTCGGCTCTTTCGTCAATACCATCCACTTCATTTTTTCAAACTTGTCCGGTTGCCTGAAGCTTGGTTCCGCATAAAGCTTCGCAAGCAGATAATAGGGATAAATACGTCCCGGCAAACGATGGGTGGAACGGATAAACCAGTCTTCCGCTGACAAGCAATCACCCATCTGCTGATAGTTCTTGCCTATCACATTCAGTATCATGGGGTCACAACTACGCTGTAAAGCTTCTTTCAAAATACGGTTGGATTTACTGAACTGCTGCTGCTTGTGCAATCCATGCCCATATTCGAACAAGAAAGATGCCCGGTCCCTCAACAGAGGATAAAGGCGCCCGTACTCTTTCTCTGCCGATTGATACGCACCTGCATTATACAGCACCCGCGCATTCATCCACTCCCGACAGGCCTGCTCCACTTGCAAGTCATTCTTCAGGCGAAAACCGCCAATGATGCCTACTGATACAGCCAGCCCCAACCATTGCCAACGGTCGGCACCGGACAAGCACGCCACAAGCAATCCTCCAAATGTAACGATAAATACCGGAAGTTGTAGCGGATAGGAGGAAAAAGAGAATATCATCAAAGAAAGAATAGCCCCACAGATACCATAACGTCCTTTACGGACTCCCCTATACAAACACAGCACGACCACAACCAATAGACATACCGCCAAAGGAATGCCCAGTTCGACCGCAGCCTGCAGATATTCATTGAATGCATATTCCGGACTTCCCGCCACACGTTCCTCCCACGGTTCATAATCACCTGCTGCAAAATAAGTTTCCTGCGCATTTCCATAGGCTGCTGCGAAATTATGAATCCCATATCCGGTCAACGGCTTTTCTGCAATGGCACGACAAGTTATCTTCCACATGAAAAGACGGCCACGTGCAGAATCGGGTTTCAAGACAAACAGTAAATAGCCCGCCAATAGCAAGACACAGAATCCACCGACCACTACCATCACCACACGCTGCCTTTGCTGCTGCCATAATAATCTGAACTTATCCGTCCAATCCATATGCCAAGCATATACACACAGACAGGAAACTCCTGCCGCCAACCATGCCGAACGGCTCATTCCTGCCGGAAGCACACAAAGGATAAGCAGCATCACACCACCAGTGACCATAGTTCCAGCCTTATCCATCACCTTTTCCCATCTTCTTCCATCATTCCGGTCAGAGCAGAGAATCTCCCCCCTCTTGGTCAGCCATTGATACAGACAGACCGGAAGTATCATGGCCAAATAGCCGGAATAAGGCCCCGGATTGAAGAAAGAACCTGTCAATACATACAAGGAATGGTTGGACACAGCATAACCATAAAGCTGACTCAATCCCCAAACAGCCTCAATGCCCCCCAGCATTACCAATACCCACGAAACCGGTATAAAAAGAAAATACCTTTTTTCCATCATCAATCCAGCCATCAACAGACATCCTGCAACTACCAATGCACTTTTATCGAAATAGAGCCATTGCCCTATAACATCAGCTACAGGAAGTCCGGAAGAAACGTTACATGCCAAAGACAATAAAACTATACAAGCAATGTAGACCAAACTTCCAGTCAATAGATTACGTACATTATTCATTCTATCTATCAAATATTCAATAGTATTCTATAATTCACCAAAAGATTTGTTTCCCGTCTTTATATTCAAAAATCCGTTCATCTTTACCGGCTGTGTGATTCTTCAGATAAAATAAAGCACCTTGAAACCCTGAATAGACAATAGAATCTGACACAGCCATTTGCCGCCCGACAGAATTCCATTTTCCTCCACCCCAATAAAACAATTCATACAAATTACCTTTATAAATAAAATTCACCTCATTACGAGGAGTATACACCACCTTCTCCACACGATGGGGACTTCCAAAGTCCATCCCGGTCCATCCTCCATCCGGATGTATATAATCAAATGAAGTATCCGGATTACCGTCAAATGCGTTCAAATATTCATGTGTATTGTCTTCAAAACTTCCCGGAGTACCTATGATTTCCCCATATAGAGGTATGGTATCTTCCGTATTCTCATAAAAAGCCAGTTCCGAGATATTACAGAAACATCCGTCAGCACCCTTATAGCGCATATACCGATACGGTTTATCAGACTTCAACCGGGCCACAGTATATAGCCGATACGGAGCCTCCTTTATCAAAAGTAGAGTATCCTTCCACCCAAAGTCTGCCCGGTCGCTTCCTTCCACTACTCCCCCAATCATCCGGTCATTGAAAAGAACACTCAAAGTAAGATGGCACTTCCTATACAAGACCAATTCCTGCTTTTCAGCTTCCGGAACAATGAACCGTATCTTTCCGGTTTCACGCTCCAGAAGAAAAGGAGAAGATACTGCAGCGTATTCCTTTCCGTTCCAGGCAGCCAGCGTAAAGACCGCCCCGCCTCCCACATCCTCAAAACGAGCCTCCCCCTTCTTAAAGAAAGTATATCCTATAGGTTGCCATTGTAGTCTGTTGGCAAGGCACAAATACACCATATCCCCCTCACGAAACTGTCCGGAAAGCAAAGAATCCGGAAGAGCTACAGTCCAATTCCTGCTACCGGTATAAAGTGCAGTGACATCGCGGAAGAACGGACGTCGGAATGCCGGGTAAACATCGGAATATTTCCCCAGTTTCCGTACCGCCTCCTTATCAATACTATAGGTTGCCCGGTACATTTTTCCCCTCGAAATGCTATATTCTTCCGCTTTGCTCCATACTTCTTCATAAGGAAGATTTGCAATGTATGTCTTTCCTTCCTTATCCAAAACAAAATTCCAGAAATGAGAGGCATTGTTGTCTCCTAATACCATCACCCTATCTACTCCGCACGGAATGCCCAATGCCCGCAACACATATATCATGGCATCCGTAAACTCTCGGCAACTGCCCGTATGCCATTTCAGTACATCCGGTCCCAAATGAGGCCCCACCGGAAAAAGAGCCGTATTCCGGTAGTTCGCTTTCCGCAACGTATCCATCAACAACTGGGCGGCAACCTTAGGATTATCAGCCTCATCTGTCTTCCTGAATTCATCCAAAATCGGGCTATAGCACTCATAAATTTCTTTGCGCCAGAGAGAAAGCGGCTCATCCCCTATTCTATAAGGCAATATATATTCGCAGAAAGTATCAAAATCAACATGCTTTCCCCAAGGTTGCTCCCGCCAGACTTTGAATGCCCATTCTATATGATTGACCAAAAAAGCGGAATCCACCGTCATAATGTCCCTCTTATAAGTCAATTGATTTATAGAAAATTCTCCATCTGCTCTTTTCAAGGAATCAATCAACTCTTGCACATGCCTGGAATAAGGAAATGAAACGTATTCACTGAAATACTTCCTGTAATTCTCCAAGGCCTTTCCCTCGTAAGCACCATGAAAAGGCATATTCTCTATCAGAAAACAAGCAGCACGATATTTGTCACCGTCCTCTTCCTTGTAACGGTCCAGTACCTTTTGCAACTCCGCACGGTTATCACCGGCAAGATTCAAAGCTGTGTCCAACCACTGATTTTCCGAAGAACAAGCCATAAACAGACCTGCTGTAAACCATACCCATACACACCAATGTTTCATATCACTATTCCATTTTTTTCTATTCCAATCTGAAAGACAATCCAATCAATCCTTACAATCCGATACAAATACCTGCTTACCATCTTCCATATGAAATATCAGTTCTTCTTCTCCACGGGTACTGTCATGCAAATAGAGCAAAGCTCCCGATGGTATCCCGTCATATGGCAGAAAAGGTTTTTCTGCCATTTTCTTCCCCAATGAGTTCCAACAGCCCTCTCCCCAATAGAAGAGTTCATAACAATCCCCTATCCTGACAAAGTTATCATCGTTACGGGGCATATACATAAAATTGTCTATAGTAACAACCTTTCCAAAATCCACCGTTACACTTGCACCGGGTTTTGATGAAATGAAATACGACAACGGCTCATTATCATGGACCTGATGGGCAAAAGTACCCACTGTAGCCGGAGCATCTCCCCAACTGTCTATAGGGACAATTTCTTCCTCTCCTTTATAAAAATGCATTTCGGCAACTTCCGCATATCCCTCTGCCGAAGAACAAAAACGGGCATAGCGACCCCTTACCGGTTTCTCAAGAATAACGTGATTATAATTGATACCGGGCGTATCTTTCACAGTACACAACAACTCCGCATTTTTAAAATCCTTATCACAAGCCGCCTCAAAATGCCCGTCTTTTATCCCTCCCATATAATTCCTGATACGTTCCGAAAGAGGGTATTTCCGATACAATTCAGCAGAATAGCACTTGGAGGTATCTGCAACATAAGGATGTATATCCTTGCCATCAAAATAAAAAGGATTTCCAATAGGGCGATACTGCCCGTTTGCGAATGCCAACAATATATAAACCTGCCTCGAAGCCAAATTCCTGAAAAGCGCTTTTCCACTTTCTACCTTAGTAAAATCTATTCCCCGCCACCCATAAGCACTGAACAACCCCACATAAACATAATTCCCGTCCATCCCTTCTACCGGCAGTTCCAGATTCGAATCAAAATAATTATCCGACACTTTTCTTGCAAACACATCCTTAAAAGCAGCCGGTACGGACCGGTTCCGCATAAAATCGCCATCCATGTCCCATTGTCTGCCAAAACACCGGCGGTAAACCACGCTCGGGCGCCGACTGTCAATATAGAAACTTCCCCGTTCCGGCTTCCGGGAAGGGAAAGTAAAAGGAAGGCAGACACCCGTTACATCCCTCACCACATTCCACACATGCCCTTTCCGTGTTTCCGCATTGAAAGTATAGAAATCATAGGCTACCGGGACGCCGATGGCCCGCATCACATAAATCATAAAATCACAAGCATCCTGACACTTGCCGATACGATTATGCAGCAGGTACTCTCCTCCCAAATGCGGATAGTTAAAGACCCATGTAAACCGGTAAGGGTCTTCCTTCTGCAAATACTCCCAAACTACGCTAATCGCCTCCACTACATCGATACCCGTATAAACCTCGTCCAGCAAAAAGGAATAACGGTCATGGTATATCTGCCGCCAGTTGTCCGGAGTCTCATTTCCGATACGATAGGGAAGCAGCCATTCACAGAAATCTGCAAAAGAAAGGGAAGCATTCCACGGACGCTTTTTCCAACCATCAAAAGCCAAATCAATGTTATTTATCAAGAATTCAGCCCTTATATTCAGTACATCCGGTTTTCTCTGCAATCCGGAAGGGGTATAATAATCCCAATCCGGTACGGCAGTATCCTTCAGCATCACCCCATAAGCATCTGCCGAAGCCAGCACTGTTTTCAAAGAATCCAGTTCTTCACCTTCAAGGGCATAGTGATAAGGCATATTTTCTATCAAGAAACAAGCGGCTTTATATTTTTCAGGCTCATCTTTATAATGTTCCAGTACCTTTTCCAGTTCGCCTTTGTTGGTTGCAGCACACTCCAGTGCGTACTCCAATCTGCCGGAAGCATTGCAAGCCTCCAATATCCCGGCAATCAATAATATCCAGAGCAATTTAAACAGAACTTTCATCTTAGTCTATTCTTTTAAAGATACGTTTCCATCTCATTTTTCCAGTATTCGGGCTGACGGACTTCCATACCAGCCATGCCCTTCCCACTATAAATGGTTCCGGCAGTAATCCCCAGTAGCGGGAATCTTTTGAATTCACCATCTTGTCACCCGAAACGAAATAATAGTTCTCACAGAAGCGGTAATTGTGTATCACACTGTCCCCCAGCAGAACCGAATCTCCATGCAATGTCAGTTTCTTTTTCTGTTCCCACTCTATCACGTTCCGATACAGCAACCGTGTTTCCGGATTCATTCCTACCACGCTGCCTTTGGCCGGTATATAAAGAGGCCCAAACTCGCTGATAGTCCACCCATTACAGCCACCATCGGGAAAGCTCTTAAGAACAAGGCCTCGCTCCTCCGTCATTCCCGAAGATATCAATTCATCCAATTCCTCCTGCGCCTGCACATTTCCTGCGATACCATCAAATCCGGACACACGATAATGCGTATTCCTTATCTCCAACGTATCCCCCGGCATGGCGATACAGCGCTTCACGTAATACAACATCACGTCCAGCGCAATGCTGTCCCACCTGCCCGGATAAGGAAAATTGAACACTAGTACATCATTCCGCTGAAAATTTCTCCATCCGGACATACGGTGCATCCTCACCTCCTTTTTCTCCACGGCATCAAGCACATTGAATAGGCGTGCTCCACCCGAACATTTATCCACCAGAATACAATCACCCGCCAGCAACGACGGTTCCATCGAGTCCGACGGTATCTTGAAGGAGGTCACCACAAACACCTGCAATACTATCAGTATCACAACAAGCAGGCACAGACAGAATAATACGTTTGTTATTCCATTCAACCATTTTTTCAATTGCAGCCGCTCCTTCATCCCATCAATCAGTTATTTTGCATCCCCACTAATCTTCAAAACCAACGGAGAATTTTCTGTATTGCAATATACCGTTATCGTCTTGTCGAAGTGCTCCGGATGTTCGGCTTTATAAACCACTTCCAAAGCTATTTCCTTACCCGGTAATGCCGGTTCCTTTGAATAAGCTACGGTAGTACAACCACAAGAAGT
>ENA-OPDJ01000988-OPDJ01000988.1-human-gut-metagenome-genome-assembly--contig:-NODE-988-length-17727-cov-2.856100_pt1 | contig 17727 bp, 17 predicted proteins | sample MGYA00241621_ERZ501505 | MGnify/ENA primary metagenome ERZ501505 (study PRJEB25962, sample SAMEA2042624) | human gut metagenome | biome: human gut; feature: human-associated habitat; material: faeces... | reverse complement strand
GCCGCGGCGTCAAGGCCGATGATCCGGCTGTCGCGGTCGGACAAAAAGTCAAGCGTGACGCCCTGCATATTGAATAGGAAGTCTACTTCCCCGCATACGCTGCGGCAGACGCCTACAATATCGTCATCGTAAAGTTCAAAGCGTTTCCTGTCGAACAGCTGTCCTGCGTCAGTCAGGTTGCTGATCACACGGTAGAGCCGGTAATAGCTCTGATAGAACGCCGCGGCGGTGCGGTCGGTCTTCGCGTCTTTTTCCCGCATGTCTGCCGGTACCAGGCGGTCAACCGCCGTATAGACCGTTGCAAGCGAGGTGCGCAGCTGCAGCGCAATATTCGGCAGCATGTCCGAAAGGATCTTCAATTCTTCTTCGGTATAATCCCGCATGGCATCTCCTAATGGTCGAGCAAAGTCCCTGCGGATAGCATTCACCGCAGAACGCAAAGCTTGCGTGGAAAGAATTTCATACCACACAATGCGTGGTGGTATACACTGAGCGTAGCAAAATTCTTTTCGAAAAGCAAGGAATTTGTGGAAATTGTGAAAATTCTGCAATTTCGTGCAAAAAGGTCTTGCAAAATGAAGCTCCCGCTGTATAATATCAAACGTACCAAACATTCGATATATTCCGCAATATGAAAGGAAGTAAGTTTCTATGAGCATTAAAGTCGGTATCAACGGCTTCGGGCGCATCGGCCGCATGGTCTTTCGCGCCAGCCTTGACCATCCCGAGATTGAGATCGTCGGCATCAACGATCTCTGTCCTGCCGAGTATCTGGCCTATATGCTGAAATATGACACCATGCACGGCAGATTTGCCGCCGAAGTAAAGAGCAACGACTATGGCATCGTCGTCAATGGCCGCGAAATCCCCGTTTTTGCCGAGCGCAACCCCGCCAACCTCCCCTGGGGGAAGATCGGCGCTGAGTATATTGTCGAATCCACGGGCCTGTTCCTGACAAAGGAAAAATCGCAGGCGCATATCGACGCAGGCGCAAAGAAGGTCGTCATGTCCGCCCCGTCCAAGGACGATACGCCGATGTTTGTCTGCGGCGTGAATCTCGATTCCTACACGAGCGACATGCAGTTCGTCTCCAACGCCTCGTGCACCACCAACTGCTTAGCGCCCCTTGCCAAGGTCGTCAACGACGAGTTCGGCATCGAGCAGGCGCTCATGTCCACCATCCACGCCGCCACCGCCAAGCAGAAGGCGGTCGACTCCCGCGGCGGCAGCGATTGGCGCACGGGCCGCTCCATTCTCAACAATATCATCCCCTCCTCCACGGGTGCCGCCAAGGCCGTCGGCCGCGTCATCCCCGAGCTCTACGGCAAGATGACCGGCATGAGCTTCCGCGTCCCCACGGCGGACGTCTCCGTCGTTGACCTGACCGCCCACCTTAAGGTCAAGACCACCTACGCCGATATTTGCTACGCCATCCGCCACGCCAGTGAGACCTATATGAAGGGCATCATCGGCTACACCGCGGACCAGGTCGTCTCCACGGACCTGATTGGCAATTCCTGCCCCTGCATCTTCGACGAGACCGCCGGCATCATGCTCGACAACGACTTTGTCAAGCTGATCGCGTGGTACGACAACGAATGGGGCTACTCCAACATGGTCGTCCGCCTGCTTGAGCATATGGTCGCGGTGGACGAGGGCCGCGTGACGCCTGAAAAGCGCGTCGTCCCCAAGGATAAGCCGAAGGAAGAGCCCGCCGCCAAGGAAGCGTAACAACGAAATAAAAAAGGAAGGACGCTGCGCGTCCTTCCTTTTTTATTCGTCCTTTTTTTCTGCTGCTTTTGCTTCGAGCTCGGCGACGGTCGTGTTGTCTTCCATGCCGCGGGCGTGGAGGACATCGTCGCGCGTGAGGGTCATCAAATCATCCTTTGTAAAGCTCTCCATCTTCGCGAGGCGGTTGGCCTGCGCGGTCAAGATCTGCTCGAAGAGGTTGCGCACGCCGCGCGCGTTGCCGAACGTCACACCGTCGGCGTTCTCATCGTAGATGAAGTCCTTGACATCCTGCTCGGCGTCGGGAGAGAGGGTGTACTGCGACTTGCGGCACTGCATTTTGAAAATCTCGAGCATCTCGTCGAGCGTGTAGTCGTCAAAGTGCAGGTAGCGGTTGAAGCGGGACTCAAGGCCGGGGTTCGATTGGATGAACTTTTCCATCAAGCCATCGTAGCCCGCGACGATCACGACGAGGTCGTCGCGGTGATCCTCCATCGCCTTGAGCAGCGTGTCGATGGCCTCCTGACCGAAGTCGTTGTCGCCCTTGCCGTTGAGTGCGTAGGCCTCGTCGATAAACAGTACGCCGCCGAGCGCCTTTTCGATGACCTTGCTCGTCTTGATGGCCGTCTGACCGACATAGCCCGCGACAAGGCCGCTGCGGTCGACCTCGACAAGCTGTCCCTTCGAGAGTATGCCGAGCGAACGGTAGATGCGCGCCATCAAACGCGCGATCATCGTCTTGCCCGTGCCGGGGTTGCCGGTAAAAACCATGTGGAGCGAAAAGTCCGCGTTGGGAAGCCCCATCTCCTCGCGCCGCTTAAAGACAGTCGCCATGTTGATGAGGTTATTCACCTCGCGCTTGACCTCGCCAAGGCCGATGTAGGTGTCGAGTTCTTTTTTAAGGTCCTCGATCTTCTCGGGCGGGGGAAGCGGCGCTTCCTCTTCCTTTTTCTCGTCCGCGCCGGTGGAGGCGGCGGGCTTGTTCGGCTTTGCGCCGTCCGCGCTCTTCGGCGCGTTTGCTTTGGGCGCAGCTTCCTTCGGGACGGCGGATTTCGGCGCGTCCGGCGTCAGCGGCACGCCCCAGAAGTCGCTGCCCATGCGGTTTAAGTTGTTCTGCGTCATCGTGCGGATAACGTCGAGCTGCTGGAGAATGATCTCGTCCTTTTTATCCATGTTGATTCTCTCCCTTCGTTCCGTAGGGCGTGTGCGCCATTGCGCGGAACAAGAATGCAGTGATCAGGCCGCTGAGCGCGCCCGTGAAGAGCGACACCAGCAGCAAAAACGGCAGATAGTAGAGCGGCGCGGTCGAGCCGAGCATGATGAGCGCGGCGCAGACCTGCCCGCAGTTGTGCGCCGCCGCGCCCGCGATCGAGACGCCGAAAATGCTGAGCTTTTTCGCCCCGCTCAAAAGCGCCATCACCAAAAGCGCCGACAGCCCGCCGAGCAGCGAGAATAAAAGCGCCGAGGCATTCCCCGCAAACAGCGCGCCGAGCGTGCAGCGCACGAGCAGGATGGCGAGCGCGCTCGGAAATCCGATGGCATAGAGCGCGTAGAGCGTGACGATGTTGGCAAGGCCGAGCTTGACGCCCGGCAGCGGCACAATGAGCGCGAGCGGAAAAAACGACTCCATGTAGGACAGCGCAAGTGCGAGCGCCGCGAGCACCGCGCAGAGCGTCAGCTCTCTTGTTTTGATCTTCATGCGCTCACCCCGCGATCAGATCGTAGTCGGACGCCGCGCCCTCGAGCATGACGGCCACGCGGGCGGGCAGGCACACGATGCTCTGTCCCGCGCGCGAGATCGCGCCGGAGTGCACGCAGTCCTGATTCGGGCAGTCGCTTTCGCTCACGCGCACCGCACCGTTTTCCACAGCGACGGTGAGCGTGTGGCCGCGGCTCTCATACGTGCCGCCTTCATAATTGCTGAGTGCGCAGCGCTCGACGGTCTCGCCGTCGATGGCGATGCTGATCGTCAGCTCGCCCGCCGATTTCGCCGCGAAATACGGCCTTGCGCCAAGTCCGAGCGTGAGCAGCAGCACCGCGAGCACGACGAGCGCGTCCCACTTCGTCGGCTTCAGCTTAGGCGAGCGCTTCATACGTGTACCCGCTTTCGTCGTTCGGCGTGAAGGCATCGGCAAGGCCGTCGGTGTAAAGCACGCGGCCATCGTCGGTGACTAAAATGAGCTCAAAATCCGTCCCCTGGTCGGCAAGATCGTCGCGCAGCGCAAGCGCGCCGTCGGGGCCAAGGACGAAGCACGCCGTCGAGAGCGCGTCCGCCCACGCGCCGTTCTCGCACAGCACGGTCACGCTGACGAGCCCGCTTTCCGCGGGGCAGCCGGTCTTGGGGTCGAGGATATGGTGATAGCGCACGCCGTTTTCTTCAAAATAGCGCTCGTACACACCGGAGGTCACGATGAACTTATCCGCCGCCGATACGACGCCAAGGTAGCTCTCCGTGTCCGCAGGGTCCTTGACGGCGATGCGCCAATCGCTGCCGTCGGTCTTTCGCCCCATGACGAACACATCACCGCCGAGGTCGAGTGTCGCGGACGTGACGCCCTCCTTTTCAAGCTGCGCGCGCAGAAGATCCGCCGCGCTTTAATATTTCCTCAAAGGATATACCATTTATCTTTTTGTCTGTAGATTTTTGCTTATTTAGATATTGATTTGTCAGCTGCTCTATGGATGAGTAATTATTAACGATATTCTTCATAATCCACCTCACGCAGTCTGATTCGTATCGTTTTCTTTACTGTCAGCCTGATTATTTTTATCTGCCGCAATAAGCTCCTTAAGCTTATCCTCATAAGCCTGAAGCTTGCTGTAATCACTGGCATTTATAAACTGCTTGGCATAATCCGAAAGTCCGTCGTACAGCTTTCTTGCTTCCTCTATGATGCCCTTTGAATCTATCGTCAGATCCTCTATCTTTGGAAGCTTTGCTATAAGACTTGAAAATGTACTTGAGTTTACAATTGCATCGTAGTACTCATCCGTTGATACAGAATAGAGACTCGAGTAGTCGTACATTTTTTCATTGATAGACAGCTGAATCTTGCCATCCTTATATGTGACATAGTCTACCTTGCCACTGTAGTATCCGGAAGCACTATCCTTATCAGTAACAATAACCTCCTTGCCTACAAGTGAAAGTGCTGCACTCTTTGTAGTCTGGTCATTTGATGATGCCATGGATTCTTTCATAGAAAGAGTTGCCTCCAGCTGTGAGAATGTAGCCATCTGTGCCACATAGTCGGTGTTGCTTGTTGGTTCAAGCGGATCCTGGTACTGCATCTCTGCACTTAAAAGCTTTAAGAAATCATCATAGCCAAGATTTGAGCCACTTGCTTTTGCACTGCTTGTTTTTCTGTTTTGTGTCGGAGTGGTATTTGTCTTGTCTAGCTTTCCGTTTGTAACATTTGCTGTAATTGCCATTTGTCCTCCTTTTTCATGACACCTTATGCTGTGAAATCTACTGAATTTCCGTTATCTCTCATAATCTGTGTCACAAGTCTTTCTTCAGCGCGATCCTGCATCATATCGCTGTCTATGCCGCTGTCAGAGCTGTTTGAACCATTATAGGAATTTGTGCTCTCCTGCTGTCTGCTATCGTTTGCAGCACCCTGCTCGAGATTCCTCTCAAACTCATGTGATGCAACGGTGATTTCCACCTCATTTACCCTGATGCCTGAATTGTTTAAGGCTTCCTTGAGATTGACCATCTGTGTCTGTAAGGCTTCTTTTACAGCCTCATTGGAAACTGCAATTCTTGCAGATATCTCGCTGTTCTTCTGAGATACGTTGATATACATTCTTCCAAGGCTTTCAGGTGTAAGCTGAAGGTTAATTGCCGATTCTTCAGTGGTGTTTGATATGCTCATACTGTCGACAATCTGTCTGATGATATCGGTCGTATCAACACGTAATCGGCTTTGTGACTGTGACATTTCAAATGAAGTATCAGTATTCAGCTGTTCGCTGACAGATGCATGAAGTACTGAATTGTCTGAGTGTGCGTCATCATCATGATGCAACACGCGCTCACCTGAATCATCAAAGCTACTGTCAACCTGAGACTTTGACTGAGTCTTTTCTGTATTTTCATCTGATGTAATACCATTGCCTGTTTCGCCTGAAGAAGTGCCTTCGTCCGAGTTTTGGTAAGAACTGTCCTGTGTACCGCCATCATATACCTTAACAGCTTCATCAGCAGTGTCGTTTATATTCTGACCCGAAGCTGCTGTATCGTCATAGCTGCTGTCAACCGTTTTTTCCGTTGTATCAGCCGAAGAAACTATATCTGCATCTAGTATTTCACCATCATCTGAAGCAGTAAGCTGTGATAATAAATCAAGCTGTGCATCATTTTCAGATGCAACCTGAGACACATCATTAAACAGTGCAGTAAAGTCGGCATTTAAAACAAGTGCCTGTGGATCAGATGCATTTCCGGTGACCTCACAATATAATGCCGACAGATTTGCAGGGTTGAGTAAATCCATAGCTGTCAGTCCAAGAAGCTGCATTGCATTATTAAGTTCATCCTCAGATATATCGAGGTCATCAGTTACTTTTTCAACTATCTGCGAAGATATATCATCGGTGATTTTTTTAACTTCGCTTTCTGTAGGGCTGTTTTTTGATGCAGTTTTGATGCTTATTTCCTTAGTTTTGTTTTTATTTAAAGTATAAGAGTTTCTTCGCTTTAAAAATGTAGTGCTGTTATCCTGCACAGCTGTCCGGCCGCCAAGATAGCTTTTAAAGTCAATACCGGATTGTGCAGATGTTTGCGTTACAGCCTTCTGCCCTGTCGAAACAGTCCGTCCACCTGATACATTTGGTACAACAGGTGATATTGTATTGTCTGCCATATTCTCCTCCTTTCTTTTATTATTGTAACAAGATATGCTATCAGTTCTGTGAAGGATTCATAATCTTAGTAACCTTTGCCGCCGTAGCCGAATCCATTTTACCAAGGATATTACCTCTCGACTGGGCATCCATGGCATTTAATATCTTGGCAACAAGTGACAGATTGTCGGTCATGCTGTCAAAAATAGCTGCGGCCTCCTTAGGCTTCATTTTGGAATATGTCTGGGCATAATCCTTAATTTCATCATCCTGTTCAAGCTGTTCACACACCTGTTTATATAAGATTTCTGCATTGGCAGGATCTACCTGCTCGTAGAATTTCTTATATTCTTTTATATCGGGTGCTTTATCTGAAAAAACAACCTCCTCATAGTATTTTTCTTTTTCCTCCTCAAAGGCTGCCTGCTCCTCCTTATAGGTGCTCAAATCCTGTATCTGGGCATTTAAATCATTGATTGTCTGGGCATCTGCCTGATTCTTGCTATTGGCATCATCCAATTGCTTTTCGAGCTCCTTAATTCTCGAAACCGCATCGTCCAAATTTGTGTAGCCTGCGGTCTCTGTAGACTCAGATGCAGTGATATTGCCGGAATCAGGAAGTATTTTACTTAGTACAGGCACATCCTTTAGTGCCGGCGCAAGCACAGTCGAGCCAAAGCCACCCACATCTGCTTTTACAAAAACTGCAAATATTCCAAGCCATATTGCAATAATAAGTATAGTAACAAGCACCATGACTATCTTGCTTGAGACAGAATCACTGTCATCATTTTCTGCATCGGGCTTATCGGCTTCATGATTCTTCTTTGCTTTCTTAGCCGCCTTTTTAGCGGCTTTTTCTTCCATTTTCTTTTCTTTTTTTGTTTTCTTAGTATCCTTGGTTGATTCTGATTCGTTTAGTTCTGCCATATTTCCTCCGGACTACGAATTATAGGTAAAGCTCACAAGCTGGTCTATCTCTTTGGATTCGTTGTCTTTTTCCTCTTTTTGAAAATCCTCAAATTTCTTATCGCGCAGCTTCTCATGCGTCTTACGCTCTTTCATAAGCTCATTCAATGCCACTCTTTTAACCTCCAGCATATCCTCCGCTTTCTTTACATTCATAAGCTGTGTGCGGATAGCCGATTTGAGTGAATTTATGTTTTTTTTGCAAATATTAATTTCAGATATATTTAAGCTGCCTGAAAGCTGTTCCTTAAGAGCAGCTTCATAGACTGCACGCTTTTTAAACAACTCTTCGAGCTTTTCTTTTTCAATCAGATAAGCACGGTTTGCTTCCGAAAACTCGTTCTTTGCCTGTGTTTCAAGCTTTATTTTTATATCAAGTATATTTTGCATGCTGTATTTGAATTTTCCCATACTACTCGAACACCTTCTCTAAAAGCTCAAGTTCCTCTTCAAAGCTGAATTTCTCATCTGTTCCCTGACAAAGGAATGAGTTAACAGCACCAATTTTTTGAATGGCATAGTCGATATCCGGGTTTGAGCCGTTTTTGTATGCACCGATATTGATAAGATCCTCAGCCTCCGTGTATGTGGCTAGCACGTTTTTTAATCTGCCGGCGAGATTTTTGTGCTCCTTAGTTGCTATAGCACTCATAACTCTCGAAATACTCTGCAGTACATCAATAGCCGGATAATGATTTTTATGTCCCAGCTTTCTATCGAGCATGATGTGGCCATCCAAAATAGAACGCGCCGTATCTGTAATAGGCTCATTAAAATCATCTCCATCGACAAGCACAGTGTACAGCCCTGTGATAGAGCCTTTATCAGCTCTTCCTGCTCTCTCTAAAAGCTTTGGCATCTCAGAATACACACTTGGTGGATATCCTCTCGTCACAGGGGGCTCTCCGGATGCCAGTCCTATCTCTCTTTGAGCCATGGAAAAACGTGTCAGTGAATCCATCATCAAAAGCACGTCTTCACCCTTGTCACGAAAATATTCAGCGATGCTTGTAGCTGTCTTTGCAGCCTTGTTTCTTATAAGAGCCGGCTTGTCAGAGGTTGCAACTACTACAACAGAGCGTGCCATACCCTCAGGGCCAAGATCCCTTTCTATGAACTCTCTAACCTCCCTGCCTCGCTCTCCAATCAGGGCAATTACATTGATATCTGCCTTTGTGTTGCGGGCAAACATACCAAGAAGAGTACTTTTACCGACTCCTGAGCCTGCAAAAATACCGATACGCTGTCCTTTGCCTACTGTGATGAGGCCATCTACTGCCTTCACTCCCAGAGGAAGCACATCACTGATAATTTCTCTGGACATCGGATCAGGTGGCGGTGCTTCTATCGGATATTCACTGTCAAGCTTAAGGTCTTTTTCATCACAGTCAGTTACACGGCCTATTCCGTCAACTGTATGGCCTAAAAGCTCATCACCGACAGCTACCGTGAGAGGATGTCCTGTATTTTCAACTATACAGCCGACACCAACTCCCTCCACATTGTCAAACGGCATCAGAATAATATGTGAATCTTTAAATCCTACCACCTCAGACATGACATAATCCCTGCGTTCCTTGTCAAGAAAAATCATGCAAAGATCATTGAGCTTAGCCTTGGGACCAATTGATTCTATCGTAAGACCGACAACCTTGTCCACCTTGCCAAAGCATTTATAGTACTCACCGCTTTTTAATTGTAAATACTTTTGTGCTACCTCTAACAATTAAAATCCCTTTCTTCCAACACTCATACAGCTATATCAGCTGCAAAGTGAGCGTATATCCTTCACCAGATTGTTGAGCTCCATATCAATTCCACAGTCAAACACTCCAAAGCTTGTCTCAATGAAGCAGCCGCTCGTGTCAAGATTTGCGTCATTTACAACCTCGATATCAATATCATTGCCTATGCGTTCCTGAATCTCATCCAAATGCGACATCATAAACTTATAGTTTGAATAAGCTACATGTATACGAAATTCTTTGCCCACCTCTATATTTGACATGGTATTTTCAACCAGATGAAACAAGATATCCTTTTTATCATCGAACTGTATTTTAAAGACCTTGTTAAAAACCTGAATTATTGCATCTATCAGATCTGATTCAAGCTCCTTTGAATAAGCATCATATTTTGATTTCAAAGAGCTTTCTTTATCTGAAAGCTCCTGTCTTAAAGATATTTCTTTTTCGTCAAACTCTCTCTGACACTCAGCCAGACCATCCTCATAGCCCTTTGACTTGTTATCAGCATATAGAATCTGTGCACGTTGTTTAGCCTCATCTAAAAGTCTTGAGGCCTCTGCCTTTGCTTTGTCCAATATGCTTTCAGCCTCAAGCTTTGCTTCCTCTAAGAGCCTTTCCTTCTCAGCTGAAACATCTATTTCTGTGACTACAGCAGCATTTATGCCATCATTGAAGCCGCTCTCCTGCGTGTCCGGACTTAGCGATTTTGTTTTTTCTAAGCTGCTCTGTGCATCAGATGATATGCCTGTATAACTATCAGCGGGGCGACTTATGGAGTCGGCAAAAATCTGCTTTATCATGGAATTGCTATTTATCACACGGACATTTTTATCTTCTCCGGCAACACGATACTGCTTTAATATATTAGACAACTATATCATCACCTCCGCCTCTTGAAATGACAATATCACCCGAATCCTCAAGCTTTCTGATAACAGCAACTATCTTTTGCTGCGCCTCCTCAACATCCTTCATACGTACAGGTCCCATGAAATCCATATCCTCTTTTATCATAGCGGCAAGTCGTTTTGAAAGATTCCTAAATATGACATTTTGTACTTCCTCTGTAGAACTCTTAAGTGCAAGCTCAAGATCCGCATTCTCCACATCGCGGAGCACTCTCTGGATAGACCTGTCATCCAGGAGAAGGATATCCTCGAATACAAACATCTTCTTTCTGATTTCTTCTGCAAGCTCAGGTTCATCAACCTCAAGTGACTCCATAATACGCTTTTCTGTAGCACGGTCTACACTGTTTAATATATTGACAATAGAATCTATGCCACCGACAATTGTATAGTCCTGATTGACAAGAGATGAAAGCTTTCTCTCCAGCACTCTCTCGACCTCCTTTATGACATCAGGTGATGTTCTGTCCATCTGGGCGATACGTCTGGCAACATCAGCCTGCTTTTCCGGAGGCAAAGCACCGAGTATCATGGCAGCCTGTGAAGACGACAGATAAGAAAGAATCATGGCTATTGTCTGAGGATGCTCGTCCTGTATAAAATTAAGCAGCTGTGCAGGCTCAGTCTTTCTGACAAACTCAAATGGTCTGACCTGTAATGATGCTGTAAGCTTGGAAATAACTCCCTGAGCCTTTTCACTGCCAAGAGCTTTTTCAAGGAGCTCCTTGGCATAGCCGATGCCGCCCTCAGCAATATACTGCTGCGCGAGACACACCTGATAATATTCATCCAAAACAGATTCTTTATCCTGCGGAGAGACGCTTCTGGTGTTTGCTATTTCGAGTGTCAGACTCTCTATCTCATCTTCCTTCAAATGCTGGAAGATGGCTGAAGCCTTTTCAGGTCCAAGTGTAATTAAAAGAATAGCAGCTTTTTGTAAACCACTGTAATCATCTATCATATGTAACTACTCCCAATCCTCATTAAGCCAGTTACGCAACAGCTGCGCAGCCGCTTCGGGATTTTCATCAACAAATTTTTCTATCAGAAGACGTGTCTCCGTCTTCTCGTTATATCCAATATCCTCAAGAGGCTCATTATTCTCAGCAGTCTGTTCTAAAAGAGAATCTACAGACAGCTCCTCCTCTTTTGGCTCTTCCTCACTGCTTCTTGTGCTCTTAAATACCACAAAGCCAAGCAGTGCAAAAATAAGGACAGTGATTGCAATCTGTAAAATATCACTCAACGAACGCACGCCAGATGCCTTGTCAACAAACTCCGGCTGCTCATATACAAGGAATGAAATCTGTGAGATACCTGTTGCATTCTGCACGGAAGTTACAAGATCCTGGTCTACATCCGTCACCTTGACCGGATCTGCATGCTTTGCTTTGTATTCCTCCCAGCTTGTATCCTTGAGCTTTCCGTTCTTTTCAAGAGTGCTTTCATCATATACCTTATACCTGGTGGCAACTACGGTAATTGAAGATGAATCATACTTGATTGAGCCTCCATCGTTTTTACTTGTAGTGATTTTTTCATCATTTAAATACTTTTTGTCGTTATCTGTAATTGACGACTCTGATGGAGTGCCATCCTGTGTAGTGTATGTAGTATCATCGCTGTTTGAATCAGTTCCGGGAACCGCAGCCTGACCATTGGTTGCATCCGACTGGTAATTCGACTCACTGTCCAAAAGACCTGTATCGGTCTGTCCATCAGGCAAAGTGTAATTTTTCTGGGCTGTTTCAGTCTTACTGAAATCTATGTCCAGATTCATGCCAACTTCAATATTCGAGAAAATATTTGAGCTCTCTAAGGTCTTTTTGACTTCATTTTTCACCTGCTCCTCCAGCTTTTGCTTATAAGAAAGCTGTGATGTCGCAAGACCTGCCGAGGTATCGGAATCTCCGCCCGAGTAAAGTACATTGGCCTTTTTGTCGATGATAGTAATGCCCTTTGTGGTATCGTTTCCAAGAGCTGTTGCAACAAGACGTGCTATTGCGTAGGCCTGATCATCTGTAATCGAATCCTTAAGTCCAAGAGTGACAGCCGCAGTTGCCTCCTCTTTTGATTTAAGAATGGTACCATCCTTGTCAGGCATAGTGATATCAACGCTTGCTTCATTTACGTATGACTGTTTTTCCAGATGATCCTTAAGCTTATCCTCCAGATACACCTGATACTTTTTCTGCTTATCAGCCTCGGTTGTTGAGAAGCTGCCGTCTGTGACATTGTCTATCGAGTACGCCTGCGCAGGGATGCCGTTATCACCCAGTGCCATAATGGCATTTACCTCATCTGATTTATTGACAAAAAACACAAGCTTGCTGTCCACCTCATAGCTTATATTGTTATCTTCAAGTACTCCCTTTATTGTGGAAGCCTCTGATGCACTCTGTGCCTCGACCAGCTCAACCTGTGTAGGTCTTGATATGACTACGCCAAGTATTACAAGAGCCACTATAACCACAGCTACTATGCTTATGAGCACGGAGCGCTGCTTAGTATTGAATTTTTTCCACCATGCAGTTATTTTATCCAAAATAGCCTTTAAACGTTCTGGCATTTTCTATTACTCCTTATATTGACATCTGCATAAGTTCTTTGTATGCGTCAATTATTTTATCCCTGACAGCAACAGTGTACTGCAATGCCACAGCCGCCTTTGTTTCCGCAACAAGCAGATCATGTGTATTATCAGACTCGCCAAGTGCAAATCTCACTTCCTCCTGCTCAGCTGCATTCTGCAGATCATTTGTCTCACCGATGCTTCCCATGGCAGCAGAAAGTACATCAGAAAATGAATCAGTCTTGTCAGTTTTCGTAAGAGAGGTATTATTAAAAAAAGATTTAATATCTCCTGTTGAAATTCCATTAATGTTTGAAATATCCATCAAAAAGCTCCTTTATGTATGTATCAGCCGGCTATTTGCCTATTTGTAAGCCATTTTGTGCCATTGACTTGCTTGCCTCAAAGGCAGTTGCATTGGCTTCATATGCACGTGTGGCATCTATCAGATTGGTCATCTCTGTGACTGTATTGACATTTGGATAAGAAACATAACCATCTGCATCAGCATCAGGATTTGATGGGTCATACTCCTTGATAAAATCAGTAGAATAATCTGATGTCACGCTGCTTACCTTTACACCGTTTCCAACAGCGGCCTTCTTTGATGAAGAGTATATCTGTGAAAAAGGTGTGACATTTTTCTCGGAAAAAGTCACAATCTTTCTACGGTACGGTGTGCCTTCCTTTGTGGACGTAGTGTTTACATTGGCAATATTCTGTGCAATGATATCTGTCCTGAAGCGTTCAGCCGTCATGCCGGACGCACTTATATTAAAAGCTTGAAATAATCCCATATCATTAAACCTCCATAATTACTACAGCACGCTCTTCATTCGTGAAAACTGCGAGCTTATGCTGCTTGTAAGTGCTTCATACTTAATCTGCTCAGACGCAAGCTCGACATTTTCAGTGTCTATATCCACGTTATTGCCATCCATCCTGTATGAATAATTGGAATGGTCTGTATATACATTGGCCGTCAGCTTTGAGGTATCAAGCTCACTTATTTTTTTATCAAGCGACTGATGCTTGCATCTGCCAAGCTCCTGTGACAGTACCCCCTCAAAATTTAAATCCTTGCGCTTGTAGCCCGGGGTATCCACATTCGATATATTGTTTGCAAGTATAGCTTCTCTTTGGTAGCTTGCATCAGCCGCTTTGGTCAATACATTGACATAATCAAAGGCTGTTGAGTTTATCATAAATATTCCTCCAATACACTTTTTGCATATTATAAAAAATACTATATAAGTACTCTAATATATATATTATAAAGTAAAATCGACAAAACACAAGATGTTTTTGTTGTTTTTTACATTATATTGTATTTTTTTGTCGACAGACGCACTATATATATGCCGAAAACATAGAAAAGACCTATGTTCTTTCAAACATAAGTCCTTAAAATATACTTAAATTTATTTACTTGTTTTTATTTCGGATTCTGTCAAGCTCATCAAAAACTACATCGTTTACTACTTTGATATATGTGCCCTTCATGCCGGATGAGCGTGATTCGATAACGCCTGCACTCTCAAACTTGCGAAGGGCATTTACGATTACCGAGCGGGTAATGCCTACTCTGTCGGCTATTCTGCTGGCAACAAGTATACCCTCATTGCCGTCAAGCTCATCAAAGATGTGAAGAATAGCCTCAAGCTCAGAATAAGAAAGTGTATTGATAGCCGAACGGACAATCGCTACCTTTCTCTTTTCCTCTTCATTCTCCTCATTCACGGATCTCATCATCTCAAGCCCAACCACTGTCGTGCCATACTCTGTAAGAATGATATCGTCAATGCCATACTCTCTGTCACTTCTGTACTCAAAAAGAGTTCCAAGCCTCTCGCCGGCTATATCAATCGGTGTGATAATAGCCTTGTACATTCTTGTATCTTCACCAAAGCCAAGTGTCTCGAGGTTTACATTTTCCTTTGTTGAAAGTATGCCAAGAAGTCTTTCATTGAGTTCAGTGTCAATATAGCCTCCAACCTCATCTACTATCAGTTCATGAAGCTCATCCACGCCCTTGCAGATACTTGAGCCAAGCACCTTGCCCTTTTTGCTGATTACAAGTATGTCTGAGTCGAGCACACCGGTGAGCACCTGACATATATCATTGAACACAACCTTTGATGAATTGTTGTTGTGAAGAAGCTTATTAATCTTACGTGTCTTATCTAATAATTGTACTCCCATTAATTGTTATTCCTCTCTTTCGGGCTTTTTATCTGTTACGTAGCCGCACTGCTCATCTGCGCAGGCAATCTTATTTCCCTTTATAATCATATATCCTCCACAACGAGGGCATTTTTCTGCAACTGGTCTGCCCCAGCTCATAAAATCACACTCAGGGTTGTCAATACAGCCATAGTATTTTCTTCCCTTCCTTGTTTTCTTAAGTACAACATCCTTACCGCATTTAGGGCAATTGACGCCGATTTTTTCAAGATAAGGCATAGTGAATCTGCAGTCAGGAAATCCCGGACATGCCAAAAACTTGCCGTGAGGTCCGTATTTTATAACCAGATTGCGTCCGCACTCAGGGCAGATTTCATCTGTCACCTCATCATGTATTGTAACCTTCTCAAGCTCATTTTCAGCCTTGTCGATTGCATCTTTAAGATCAGGATAAAAATTCTCAACAACTGTCTTCCAGTTAACCTTTCCCTCGGCTACCGCATCTAAAAGCGACTCCATATTGGCTGTAAAATGCTCATCGACAATAGTTGGAAATGATTCCTTCATAATAGAATTAACAACCTCTCCTATCTCTGTCACATAGAGATTTTTACTCTCCTTGGTAATATAGCGTCTGGCAAGTATTGTAGATATTGTTGGAGAATAGGTACTCGGACGTCCTATTCCAAGTTCTTCAAGCGTCTTTACCAAAGAAGCCTCTGTGTAGTGTGCCGGGGGCTGGGTAAAATGCTGCTTAGGCAAAAGCTCCTCAACTGTAAGAAGCGATTCTTCTGTCAGAGGATTTTTAAGAACAGGCTGCTTTTCTTTCTTTGCATCGTCTGCAGCAGTATATGCAAGCTCAAAACCATCAAATAACAGTCTTGAGGTAGCAAAGCTGAATACATAATCTCCGACTGAGAGCTTTACTGTAGTAGTCTCGTACTCAGATTTTGCCATACGGCTTGCAGTAAAACGCTTCCAGATAAGCTGATAAAGCCTGAACTGGTCTCTCGACAGCGACTCCTTAATCTCAGAAGGCACTCTGTTTATATCAGTTGGCCTGATTGCCTCATGGGCATCCTGGATATTTTTGCTGCTCTTCTTTGTTCCCTCACCGGTGGAAAGATATTTGTCTCCATAGCTTTTTGAAATAAAATCCTTTGCCATGGCCTCAGCCTCATCTGATACACGCACAGAATCGGTACGCAGGTATGTGATGATACCTACCGTACCTTGCCCCTTTATGTCTACTCCCTCATAAAGCTGCTGAGCTATACGCATTGTCTTTGAAATCGGAAAATTCAAAGCCTTTGAAGCCTCCTGCTGCAAAGTACTGGTCGTAAAAGGAAGCGGAGCTTTATTGCTGCGCTGTCCTTTTTTGATATTTTGCACTTTGCAATCCTTTCCATTTATTTCGTTAAGCACCTTATCCATCTCTTCCTTTGAGGAAATGGCTATCTTATTGTCGCCCCTGCCGTATAGCTTTGCAGTGATTGGCTTCTTCTCACCCTCCACATCAACCGTGGCATCAAGGCTCCAGTACTCCTCAGGGATAAATGCATTGATTTCATCCTCCCTGTCACAGATAATGCGAAGTGCAACAGACTGCACTCTTCCCGCACTAAGCCCTCTCTTAACCTTGGCCCAAAGCAGCGGACTGATTTTGTAACCTACTATACGATCCAAAACTCGTCTGGCCTGCTGTGCGTCCACAAGATCCATATCTATTTTTCTTGGATGCTTTAGTGATTCCTTGACAGCATTCTTCGTGATCTCATTAAAGCTGATACGGCTGACATCCTTGCCCTCAAGTTTAAGTGCGTGAAGCAGATGCCATGAGATGGCTTCTCCCTCACGGTCGGGATCGGTTGCGAGATATATCTTATCGGCCTTCTTAGCCTCCTTGCGAAGCTTAGCGAGTATTTCACCCTTTCCGCGGATTGTGATATATTTTGGTTCAAAATCTCCGTCCACATCTATTCCAAGGCTGCTCTTTGGCAGATCCCTCACATGACCGTTTGATGCCATTACCTCATAGTTCTTTCCCAAGAATTTCTTTATAGTCTTTACTTTTGCAGGCGACTCTACGATAACCAGATATTTAGCCATTATAAACTCCTTATATAGTAATTTGGAATTGTCTCCTTAACAAATCCTTTTTGTATAAGATCTTCTAACACTTCAAATAGTTCCGATAATTCATACGGCACTTTTTGAGACAATGTCCCGATTGCGATAGGACAAAAATCGAGTAAACTATACACCAATGCTTCTTTTTTATCAAGTATATTTTTTCTGAAATCCATCTGTGTGCACTCTGTAAACCCAGTCATTGTAATGTCTGAGACAAATTCATCAATATTATAAATAATGCCTGCGCCCTGCTTTATCAGGCTGTTGCAGCCGTAGCTTAAGGTGTCGGTGATACGCCCCGGAATGACATATACGTCCTTTCCCTGCTCCATTGCAAAATCAGCCGTAATCAGTGAACCGCTTCTCTTTTTTGCCTCAACTATAACTACTATATCGGATAACCCGGAAATTATTCTGTTTCTCATCGGAAAAAACATCTTTTGCGGGTCGGTGCCCGGCATAAGCTCGCTGATTATGCCTCCGGAGAGCTTTATTTTATCATACAGAAAGCGGTTCTCTTTCGGATAACAGGTGTCTGCTCCGGAGCCAAGAACTGCATATGTATTTCCACCAGCCTCCAGACACCCCATATGGGCATCTCTGTCTATTCCTCTTGCCATGCCGCTGATTATCTGTA
>ENA-OPDJ01000976-OPDJ01000976.1-human-gut-metagenome-genome-assembly--contig:-NODE-976-length-17955-cov-3.270000_pt1 | contig 17955 bp, 17 predicted proteins | sample MGYA00241621_ERZ501505 | MGnify/ENA primary metagenome ERZ501505 (study PRJEB25962, sample SAMEA2042624) | human gut metagenome | biome: human gut; feature: human-associated habitat; material: faeces... | reverse complement strand
AAGAAAAACCGGAATTTGACAAAAAAATAACCTGATTATATCAAAAAAAGGTAAGACAAGGGCTGGAAAAACGTTTATAATTCTAGTATAGGCGCAGATCCCGGCGGTTTTCCGAAAAGGGGCCGCCGGGATGCAAATTTTTTCAGAGAAAAAAGGAGAAGCAGGTATGAAATTATTTATCGACACAGCCAAGGTTGAGGACATCCGCAAGGCAAACGACATGGGGGTTATCAGCGGGGTTACCACCAACCCGTCCCTGTACGCCAAGACCGGCGGCAAGCTTGCCGACTTTGAGCCGCATATGCTCAAGATTGCCGAGCTCTGCGAGGGCCTGCCCGTTTCCGCCGAGTCTACCGCTACCACTGCCGAGGGTATGATCGAGGAGGGCAAGCGCCTTGCCGCCCTCGCCCCCAACATCGTGGTCAAGCTTCCCGTGTGCGAGGCCGGCCTTGCCGCTTGCCGTGCGCTGGCCGATGCTGGCGTGCGCGTCAACATGACGCTCGTCTTCTCGCCGACGCAGGCCCTTATGGCCGCCAATGCCGGTGCTCGCTACATCAGCCCGTTTGTCGGTCGTTTCGATGACATCGCCGAGGACGGTATCTCGCAGCTCGACAACGTCGTGACCTGCATTAAGAACTACGACTGGACGGGCAAGAACGTCGACGACACCGTCGAGATCATCACCGCCTCGGTTCGTACGCCCAACCACGTGACCCAGGCCGCGCTACTCGGTGCCGATATTGCGACCGTGCCCATGGCCGCTCTCAAGAAGTGCCTGCATCATCCGCTGACCGACCAGGGCCTCGCCTCTTTTGAGGCTGACTGGCAGAAGGTCGTCGCTCAGGCTTAACGAGTGGATTGCCCCGGCATCGCGTCATCCGGTGCCGGGGTTGTTCTCAAGAGAGGAATTCGTATGACCAACCAGGAGCTGGCGAAGGTCGCCAATGAGGTCAGGAAGGGTGTCGTGACTGCGGTTCACGCGGCCAAGTCGGGACACCCGGGTGGATCGCTCGGTGCTGCCGACATCATGACGTATCTGTACTTTGAGGAAATGAATATCGATCCTGCCGACCCTCACAAGGCCGATCGCGATCGCTTTGTGCTCTCCAAGGGTCACGCGGCGCCGGGCCTGTATTCGGTGTTGGCAAATCGCGGCTATTTTCCCGTCGAAGAGCTCGAGACGCTCCGTCATATTGGCAGCCGACTGCAGGGCCATCCCAACATGAACGACGCCCCTGGCATCGATATGTCCACCGGATCGCTCGGTCAGGGCATCTCTGCTGCAGTTGGAATGGCGCTTGCCGCTAAGCACTGGGGCGACGGCTACCGTGTCTACACGTTGCTGGGCGACGGTGAGTGCGAGGAAGGCCAGGTGTGGGAGGCGGTCATGTTCGCCGGCAACCATGCGCTCGACAATCTTGTTGCCGTCGTCGACCACAACGGCTTGCAGATTGACGGCACGATCGATGAAGTCAACTCGGCCATGCCGCTCGCTGACAAGTTCCGCGCCTTTAAGTGGCATGTGATCGAGCTCGCCGACGGTAACGACATGGCGCAGATTGAGGCGGCTTTCGCTGAGGCTCGTGAGGTGACCGGCGTGCCCGTCGCTATCATCGCCGAGACGGTGAAGGGCAAAGGCGTCTCCTTTATGGAGAACCAGGTTGGCTGGCATGGCAAGGCGCCCAATGACGAGCAGTTTGAGCAGGCCATGGCCGAGCTCGCGGCAGCAGGAGAGGAGCTCTAATGGCAGACGTCAAAAAAGTCGCCACGCGCGTAAGCTACGGCGAGGCGCTCGTCGAGCTGGGCAATGAGCACGATGACTTTGTAGTGCTCGATGCCGACCTGGCAGCCGCTACGCAGACGGGTAAGTTTAAGGCTGCTCATGCTGAGCGCTTTTACGATGCCGGCATCGCCGAGAGCAACCTGATGGGTCTTGCCGCCGGCATCGCGACCACGGGCCGCGTTGCTTTTGCGAGCACCTTTGCGATGTTTGCCGCCGGTCGCGCCTACGAGCAGGTCCGCAATTCCATTGGCTATCCGCACCTCAACGTCAAGATTGGCGCTACCCATGCCGGCATTTCGGTGGGCGAGGACGGCGCCACGCACCAGTGCTGCGAGGATATCGCGCTCATGCGCACGATTCCGGGCATGACGGTGGTCGTTCCCGCCGATGACGTCGAGGCTCGCGCTTGCGTGCGCGCCGCCTATGAGCTTGAGGGCCCGGTTTACATGCGCTTCGGCCGCCTGGCAACACCGGTCATTAACGATTACGAGGACTATGAGTTCAAGATTGGTCGCGGCGTGGTCGTGCGCGAGGGGTCCGATGTGACCATCATCGCTTGTGGCCTTATGGTCGCCGAGGCGCTTGAGGCTGCCGAGGCGCTCGCTGCCGATGGCATCGATGCCGAGGTCATCAACATGCATACGATCAAGCCGCTCGACGAACGCCTGGTTGTAGCCAGCGCCAAGAAGACCGGTCGCGTGGTCACTGCCGAGGAGCATTCGATTATCGGCGGTCTTGGCGAGGCCGTTGCCTCGGTGCTAGCGGAGCAGTATCCGGTGCCGATGCGTCGCGTCGGCGTGCGCGATGTGTATGGCGAGTCCGGCCCTGCGGTCGATTTGCTGCACAAGTACGGTTTGGACGCCGACGGCATCGAAGCTGCGGTCAGGTCTGTGTTGTAAGGAAGGTTTCCATGGGATTTGTATCTGCCAACCAAGTGACGATAGGGTATACCGCCGCCTCGCGCGAGGATGCCCTGCATTATTTGTCCGATCAGGCCGTCGAGCTCGGCTTTGCTGACGACGCATCTGCCGTAGAGGCCGCCTTCATTGCTCGCGAGAACGAGGCCGAGACCGGCCTTGTCGCCGGTTTTGCCGTTCCGCATGCCAAAAGCGACGCCATCCACACGCCGGGCGTTGCCGTGCTTAAACTGACCGAGCCCGTTGAATGGCCGAGCTTCGATGGTGTGCCCGTCGATGTTGCGCTCGCGCTGTACGTGCCTGCCGGCGAGGCAGGAACCACGCACCTGCGCTTGCTCTCCAAGGCTGCCGTGATGCTGATGGACGCCGGCTTCCGTGACAAGGTGCGCGCGAGCACCGATCCCGTTGAGATTGCGGAGCTCATCAATAGCGGACTCGAAGACTAGAACGGTCATCCCGTTCAATCAATTGATCCTTCTCCAAGGAAAAGGGCCGCGACGCCGTATGGGTGTCACGGCCCTATTTGCGTTTCCCCAGATAAAACCTGCCAAAATAAACCTGTTCCTTTTTGGCAGGTTAATCGGGGACTATTTCACCGCAACTTAGGGCACGGTTAGGAAGTGTGCACCTTAAAGAGTGGAGCCCATGATTAGAGAGGTCGCGCTCATCTCTCTAAATGTCTCTCTAAAGAGAAGGTTGGTTAGAGAGATAGCATTAGGCAATCTAGCAGCGAATTCGATACATCTCTCTTAATGTCTCTCTAAAACAAGGCGCTCATCTCTCTAAAGTTAGAGAGATAAGCGCCTTGTTTTAGAGAGACGGAATGCCAAAATTCGTCCGTCAGCTACCATCTGCCAAAAATGACGGATAAAGGGCTCATCGAAGTAATGGGTTCATCGACGAGCCGCAACCGCCGCTATCGGAAGAAGTAGATGCAGCCGAATTGCCCCTCTATCGTCTCTCGAAGTTTGATGGGTGCTAGAGGGGCGACTGCCTCGCGATATTTTCCCAAGATAAAACCTGCCAAAACAAACCTGTCCCTTATTGACAGGTTACTGATTCATGGCACCGTGAATGTAGGGGGTGACCTCGGGGGAGATATGGTCGCAGCCCAGTTCGCGCAGCGCGGACTTGATAACGGCGGGCAGCGGGGTTTTGCCCTCGGCATCGACGGCGTTGCCACCGAGGGCAGCAATCTTGGCGACATCTGCGGGTGCGGCCTCGATATGCATGCAGCCGCCGATCAAGCGCGCGCGTACCTGTGCCAGATCAAGATCGTGCAGGTAATCCTCGCAGGCGCGGATTAAATCGACTTTCTCGCGCGTAAGCTCCTCGCCCGTGGGGACGCGGGTGGCAAGACATGCTCCCGCCGGTAGGTTCCAAACGGGATAGCCCCATGCGCGCAGCAGCTCGCGCTCTTCGTCCTTGGTAAAGCCGACCTCCATAAGGGGTGAGCGTACGCCGAGCTCTTCTGCCGCACGCATGCCGGGGCGGTAGTCACCGCGATCGCTTGCATTGCTGCCATCGATGACGGTGGGAAAGCCGAGCGACTTGGCGTGGTTGACGATGGCGGTAAAGCCGGCGTGCTTGCAGTGGTAGCAGCGATTAGCATCGTTGCAGGCTACTTGGGGGAGCTGCAGCAGATCCACCGAAAGATTGAGCACGGGGAGCTTAAAATGTGCCCCTTCATTGGCCTGCCCATCAACGGACTGCTCAAACGAAGCCTGCTCGGGCGTGCCGATAAGCGGCGTGGTGAGATGGACGAGAAGAGTATTGGTAGGCATGACGCGGGCGCATACGGCGGCCAAAAAGCTGCTGTCAACGCCGCCGGAAAACCCGATAGCCACGCGCCCGTATGCCAAAAGCAGCTGTTCGAGCGCCGATAGCTTGTCTTGAAGCTCCTCTGCGGGTGCCGTGGTGTCTAAAATCATGAAACGTTCCTTATCGTTGAGTACTCGATCGAAAACTATAATCCTAATGCGTTACTTGCCATAAGACTTCTATCTGTGTAACGAAAGTGCAATATGGTATATACGTTATATACAAGTTGCCAAATGCGGTAGAGTTGCAGCAACGCGACAGCGAGAGTCGATGGGGGACCGATATGATCAAGGCTGTTATTTTTGACATGGATGGAACGCTGGTCGATACCGAGCGTTTGGGGATTAAGGCCTGGAAGGCAGGCGCCGCTGAGCTGGGGCTCGCGATTGATGAAGCGCTGATCCATCAGTTTATCGGCCGCACGCTGCCCGATGTCATGGACATCCTTGATGAGCATTACGGCAGCCACGAAACCACCGAGGCGGTCTATGTCCGCCACAAGGAGATTCGCGACGAGATGGTCAAGACCGAACTGGAACTTAAGGCCGGCGCCGCCGAGTGCCTAGACGAGCTGCTGGCTGCGGGCTATCACGTTGGTCTAGCGACGTCGTCGCGCCTCGTTACGGCCGAGCGCAACCTTAAGATGGTTGGCCTCTTTGACAAGTTTGAAACGGTAACGTGTGGCGAGGACGTCGTGCACGGCAAGCCCGACCCCGAGATGTATCTGCTCGCCTGCGAGCGCGCGGGCTTTGCTCCCGAGGAATGTGCCGTGGTCGAGGATTCGCGCAACGGCTGCGTCTCGGGCATTACGGCCGGCTGCCATGTCTTTGCCGTCCCCGATATCGTGCCGCTGCCGCAGGACGTGGTGGATGGCTGCGAGGCCGTGCTCGATACGCTGTTCGATCTGGCGGCGGCGGTCAAGGCCGTGCGCTAGACAATTGCGGCGTTGAAACGAGCAATTGCTTACGTTTGCGCTTAAACAAAAGGGGTCCGGCAATGGTCGGGCCTCTTTTGCTTGAGCGGCGACTTAGCATACTTGCGGGCGTGCTATAGATACGCGCCGAGGTTGATGGCCGTGGCGTCGGTCTGGCTGCTTGCCCGGGTGCTGGCGCGTTCCAGCAGGAACGGACGTACCAGTTCTTGGCGGTTGATATCCTCGGCGGCGACTGCGGTGACGGTACGCACTGCGGAGCCGACACGGATATGCTTGATCTTTGCCGGGGCCTTGTTCTCGATTTGCTCCATCAGCAGTTGGACACCCTTGCGGCCAATCTCGTAGCCCGGGGGCGCTACCGTAGTGAGTGGGACCGATCCGCTCCAAGCGAGCGGGTTGCCGTCGCATCCGGCCACGCGAACCTGCTCGGGGACGGAGATGCCTTTGTCGACCAATGCCGAGATAACGCCCGAGGCCAGCACGTCGGTCAGGCCGACGACAAAATCGGGACGTTCGTCCGCGGGGCGCTCGGCGATTTGGGCACCGATGCCGTAGCCGTCGGCAGCGGTATTCCATTCGCCGGCGTCGATGACTTCGATCTTGATATCGGGGTGCAGGGCGAGCGCCTTATGAATGCCAAGGACGCGCAGGGTGAGTTGCATAAATGCTGCTCGGCCGACGACGACAATATGGTGCGCGCCGCGGGCGATGGCAAGTTCGGCAATGATGCGACCCTGGGCCTCATTGTCGGCCGCTACGTAGTAGCCGGGCTCGGAGCAATGGATGTCCAGATGGACGATCGGCACGGGCATCTTGGTCATGGCGGGGTGCCAGTCGGGGGATGCCATGGGCTGAACCATGACGCCGGACATCTGGGTGCCCATAAAGTAGCGCAGGTAATGGTCCTCGAGAATATCGTCGTTATCGGCGTTGGCGATGAGCAAGTCGTAGCCGTGCTTGCGGGCCTCGTTGTGGGCGCCGCTGGCGATTTGGAGCGAAAAGCCGTGATCGAGACGGGGGAGCACCAGGCCAAAGGACTTGGTGGCGCCGCCCGCGAGCTGACGAGCGCTTTGGTTGGGCAGGTAGCCCAGTCGATTGATGGTTTCATTTATGAGCTTGAGGGTCTCGGGGCGCAGCTTTTCGGGATGGTTGAGTGCGTTGGAAACCGTGCCCAACGAAACCCCGGCTTCGCGCGCGACGTCGCTGATTTTAACCTTTGCCATAGCGGCCCCTTTGATGCGTTTCAAGTACAAGCCAGATTGTAGCATCCCAAACCTACCAAAAAGGGACAGGTTTATTTTGGCAGGTTTATCTGGGGAAACGCCGTTGCCGGCGCGACCACCACGAAGGGGGCAGGTACCTTTGTGGTGGTTTGAACCGGCTGGACGTGTGTGCATCGAGTGGTATCTAAGTTGAGATACCACTTCTGGTATATCAGCTTGCGTTTGCGTGAGTACAATACTCGAACGTTATGCGTCTCAGCGCCCCCTGTGCGTGGACGTTTTGCAGTCAAGCGGACGAAGGGATTTATCCTATGTGCGGAATTGTCGGCTACACCGGCTCTGATATTGCAAAGAACATCCTGGTCACGGGCCTCAAGCGTATGGAGTATCGCGGCTATGACTCCTCGGGCGTCGCGCTCGAGGTGGGCGAGGGCGCCGCGGCGCACCTCGATGTCATCCGCCGCGTGGGCAAGGTCGCGGGCCTGGAGAGCGAGCTTTCCAACATTGACAGCGACGCTACCTGCGGTATCGGCCACACCCGTTGGGCCACCCACGGCAAGCCCTCCGTCGTTAACGCTCACCCCCACACCAGCTGTGACGGTCGTATCGCCATCGTCCACAACGGCATCATCGAGAACTTCGCCGAGCTGCGCGAAGAGCTGGAGGGCCGCGGCCACCACTTTAAGAGCGAGACCGATACCGAGGTCTTCGCGCATCTGATCGAAGAGGCTTATGCCGAGACGCACGACCTGATGGCCTCCGTGCGCGAGGCTTGCACCCACGTGGTCGGTGCCTATGGCCTGGCCGCCGTGTGCGTTGACGAGCCCGGCGTGATCGCCGTGGCCCGCAAGGATTCCCCGATCGTGGTCGGCGTGGGCGAGACCGGCGCCTATGTCGCCTCCGATGTCATCGCGCTCATCGACGCCACCCGCGATGTCGTGGTGCTCGAGGACGGTCAGTTTGCCAAGCTCGCGCCCGCAGGCGTCGAGTACACCGACGAGGCCGGCAACGTTATCGAGCCCAAGGTCACCCACATCGACTGGGACCTGGATATGGCAGAAAAGGGCGGTTATCCCGACTTTATGCTCAAGGAGATTCACGAGCAGCCGCGCGTCGTGCGCGACACGCTGGTTGGTCGTATGACACCGGCCGGCGAGCTCGACATCGACGAGCTGGGCCTTTCGCTCGAGGAACTCAACGACATCGACCGCGTCTACGTGATCGCTTGCGGCACCAGCTATCACGCTGGCCTCATTGCCAAGAATCTCATTGAGGGCTGGGCTCGCATCCCCACCGAGGTGGAGGCGGCCAGCGAGTTCCGCTATCGCAACCCCATCATTACGCCGACGACGCTTGTCGTTGCCGTGTCCCAGTCGGGCGAGACGGCCGATCCCCTTGCCGCCATTCGCGACGCGCGCATCAAGGGTGCCAAGGTCTTCGGCATCACCAACGTGGTGGGCAGCCCCGTGGCGCGTGAGAGCGACGGCGTCATCTACACCAAGGCCAACAAGGAGATTGCGGTCGCCTCGACCAAGAGCTTCATCGGCCAGGTTGTGAGCCTGACGCTGCTGGCCCTGCTGCTGGCGCAGGTCAAGTACCGCCTGACCACCAAACAGGCACGCATGCTGTTCCGCGAGCTTTCCGATACGGCCGAGCAGATCCAGTGGATTTTGGATACCCAGACCGAGGCCGTTCATGAGGCTGCCCTGCTGTGCAAGGATGCGCAGTCGGCGCTGTTCGTGGGCCGCGGCATGGGTGCCGCTATTTCCTACGAGGGTGCGCTCAAGCTCAAGGAGGTCAGCTACCTGCACGCCGAGGCCTACGCCGCCGGCGAGATGAAGCACGGCCCTATTGCCCTGATCGACCCGGGCTTCCCTGTCATCGCTGTGGCCACCAAGAGTGCCACCTACGACAAGACCGTGTCGAACCTTATGGAGTGCAAGGCGCGCGGCGCCAAGGTCATCGTCGTTGCCACCGAGGGCGACGAGGAGATCAACAAGATCGCCGACTGCATCATCCGCGTGCCGGCAGTCCGCGACGTGTTCAGCCCCATCACGGCGAGCGTCCCGCTGCAGCTGCTCGCCCGCGAGGTCGCCATCCTGCGCGGCTGCGACGTCGACCAGCCCCGTAACCTGGCGAAAAGCGTCACGGTCGAGTAATCGAGTTCCGTCATCCTAACAACTAAGGTCCGGCTCCGTTGCAGCGGAGTCGGGCCCTGTTTCATTTGCCCGGATAAAACCTGCCAAAATAAACCTGTCCCTTTTTGGCAGGTTAGCGGAGCTTGCTGGTCTCGAAGTACTCGGGGAACTGGTCCAGAACCTCGGTTTGGTTGCGGAACATCATGTGCAGGTGCTTGCTGACCAAAAAGCTCGCTTCGATGGGGTCGCGACCGGCGATAGCGCGGCGAATCTGCTTGTGCTCGTTCACGATGTCCTGATTGTCGAGAACCTGCGTGGCGGCGCGCAGCCAGCGGAAGCGCTCCAGGTCGGCATTGGTCTCTTCGAGCCACGACCACACGGTGCTGCGACATGCGATGCTAAAAATCATGTGATGCATGAGGTTGTCGCTCAAAAAGAAGCCGATGCGATCCTCTTCGGCCATGGCCTTTTCCTGCAGCGCGATGGCGCGGTCGAGCTGCTCGATGCCAGCCGACGTGGCGCGCGCGCAGCACTCCACGATCACCTGCTTTTCCAGATGCTCGCGGATGTAACAGGCACTCTCGGCAAGGGTGAGGTTGATGGGCGAGACATAGGTGCCGCTCTGGGGCACGGTGCGCACCAGGCCTTCCTGCGCCAAGCGAACCAAAGCCTCGCGCACGGGCGTGCGACCCATATCCAGGTCGTCGCAAAGTTGCTTGACGCCCAGCTTTTCGCCCGGCTTGTAGTCCAGGTAGACGATTTTGCGTCGAATGGTGTGATAGGACTGGTCCTGTAGGCTCGTTTCCTGCTCGCCGACGTGCATCGATTCTTCCATAGCGCCTCGCAACTGTTCTATCAAACTCATATGTCAGTTGTTAATTATGCCGCGAATCAGCTCTCCGCGGTGGGTAATTCGGCTGTTGCCTGAGAACTATTGCGGCATCTTAGTCTGTGTTTGCGCAAGGCTGCGCTCAATGTTGCCGTATCATAAGCCGTCGCAAACGTGAAATAGAAAGAAGGAATCCCATATGCAACTGGCAAACATCGTACGCGAGCGCTGGAAAGGCGTCTTGTTCTGCCTGATCATCGCTATCCCCGCGACGTTGCTCGGCAAACAGATTGAGGTGGTCGGCGGGCCGGTATTTGCCATCCTTTTTGGCATGGTCCTGGCGCTCGTCTTTCCCAAGAATCGTCGCGAACAGCTCACCGCCGGCGTTACCTATACGTCCAAAAAAGTCTTGCAGTACGCGGTTATCCTGCTTGGCTTTGGCATGAACCTCTCCCAGATTCTGTCCAAGGGCGCCCAGTCGCTACCGATTATCGTGGCAACGATCTCGACATCGCTTGTCATCGCCTTTGTGCTCTGCCGCGTTATGAACGTGCCGGGCAAGATCGCGACGCTTGTAGGTGTGGGTTCGTCGATTTGCGGCGGTTCGGCCATTGCTGCGACCGCGCCCGTCATCGATGCCGATGATCGCGAGATTGCCCAGGCTATTTCGGTCATCTTCCTGTTTAACGTTATCGCGGCGCTCGTGTTTCCAACGCTCGGCGGCATGCTCGGGCTGACCAACGAGGGCTTTGGCCTGTTTGCCGGTACCGCCATCAACGACACCTCGTCCGTAACGGCTGCGGCGAGCGCTTGGGACAGCATGCATCCCGGCGCCAATGTGCTCGAGAGCGCCACAGTGGTCAAGCTCACCAGGACGTTGGCCATTATTCCCATCACGTTGGTCCTCGCATGCTGGCAGATGCATCTGGCACGCAAGGCCGGTGGCGACGCTAAGAGCACGTTCTCGCTTAAACGCGCGTTTCCCATGTTTGTGCTGTTCTTTGTGCTGGCGAGCGTGATCACCACGGTGTTTCAGCTTCCTGTGTCCATCACGGCGCCCATCAAGGAGCTGTCGAAGTTCTTTATTGTGATGGCCATGGCGGCTATTGGTTTTAATACCGATATCGTCGAGCTGGTCAAAAAGGGCGGCAAGCCCATCGCGCTGGGCTTTTGCTGCTGGATTGGCATTGCGTGCATGAGTTTGGGAATGCAGCACGTGCTGGGAATCTGGTAGAGAAGTAGCTTGTTTGCGTGCTGCGTGCTGCGTGCTGGTGAGCGCAAGCCTGCGGTGGAGCGATAGGAGCTCTTGCGGGTATGGCTTGTCCGCAGGTTTATAAGTCCCGAAGAGCTCTTATCGCCCCGCCAGGATGGCGATGCGGGGCAACACCTATACTCGCAGGACGGCGCTTTCTGCCCTATAGTGTTTGGTGAGCAATATCGTTCAATTTTGAAACACTCGGTCGTGCGACCGTCGGCGGTTGCACGTCGCTGCGGACAGGGGCAAATCATGGATAGCGATGCCAAGCTGAACATCTTGACCGATGCCCTAGCTGCTGCCGGGGCCTCGGCATTGGCAATCGATGCGCGTGGGGACGTCGCGATCTCTACCATGAATGGCGCGGCGCTTGAGCGGGATGTGGCGGCTTTTGTCGCTGAGCGTCTCGACCGTATAGGAGACGGCGCGCGTCTGGTTATGGGGCGTGAGGGTACGCGCCTGAGCCTGACCGTTCGCCCCACCGACAAAGAGGGCGGGGGGCTTTGGGTCGTCGTGGTCCGCGAGGTGCGCGGCGCCGCGGCGCATGCGGGCATCGAGTGGCTCAACGCCGACGAGGTTGAGGCCCGCTACGAATCGAGCGCGTACGGCATCGTTGAGGGTGCCGCTGCGGTAGCTGCACCGGTTGCCGAGAGCTACGCGCGCGGTGTGCCCCTTATGCTCGAGGGTGAGCTGGGAGCGGGTCAGGTTGAGATCGCCAAGCGCCTCTATCTGGACGGTCCTTTTGCCGATCAGCCCTTTGTTTCCGTCGCGCTCGATGAACTCACCGATCGCGGTTGGCGCCATGTGCTCAAAAGCGCCGAATCGCCGTTGTTCCAAACGGGGCTGACCCTTTGCATTGAGGGCTGGAACGCGGTTGGCCCCCAGCGCCTCCGCGAGCTGGTCTCCACGATGGCCGACACCGCGTTGGCGACGCGCTGTCATGTGGTGCTGACGGCGAATGACATGCCGGGCGGCAGCGAAAGTGATCAAGCCGCCTTTGTGACCGAGCGCTTCGCCTGTGCGGTGGGCGTGGCGCCGGCAATCGCCGAGCGGGGGCCGCGTCGACGAAGGTTGCGCGCTATTTGGAATATCTCGCTGATGCATTTGGGACGGCAGCGCCCACGCTGTCTGCCGCGGCGACGAAGACGCTCGATGCTTATCGCTGGCCGCGCAATTATCTGCAGCTCCGCGAGGTCTCGGAACGACTGTATATATTGGTGGGGGCGGGCACGGTGGACCGCGCTGTGGCGGAGGAAGTGCTCGCCCAAGAGGACGTGATTAAGACCGCAACCTTTGGCGCCCCGACGCTCGAAAGTGACCTGTATATCCTGCGGCCGCTGGCCGATACCGAGCGAGATATCGCGCATCTGGTTGTAGATCATCTCCACGGCAACCGAACCCGTGCGGCGGAGGTGCTGGGCATAAGCCGTACAACGCTGTGGCGCTTGCTGAAGGACGATGACCGTTGAGCGAGGCGCCCGTGACCGCGCGCGACGCGTGTGCTACAGTCCAAAGCGTTATTGTTTCGATTTGGTTACGGCGTGCGAGGGCATATGGCTGAGACTTCAAAACCGAGCCGCAGAAGGCGGAGTGCCGCGCCGGTCAACCGACGCACAACATCGGTGACGTGGGGCAAACACGCCTCGGGGTTTGATGGCTCGTTCAAGCGCACTAAATACGGCTATCCTTCGGCAAGCGCCCGCTTGGCAATGCAGGCAGAGTCCTCGCTGTTGGGCCGCAAACGCGTGGTGGGATCAAAGCTCAAGCACGACGGAACGCTCGGCTACATCAGCCGCGGGGCGGCTCGCCGCAGCGGGCTCAATCCCGCCGGCTGGCATCGCTACGTGCCGATCGTGGCCGCCGTTGCAGTGATCGTCATCGCGCTCGCTGCGCTCGGATATGCCGGCGGTGGCGCCAACTTGGACGCAATGTTTAAATCGCCCGAGCTCGCGCATGCAGGCACAGAAGTTGTCGAGGGCGCACAGACCCAGACGGGCGTTGCGCCCCAGCGCGGTATCGTCGCGGCGGCCTCCACCATCGCCGATGCGCAAAAGGACGAAGACAAGCAAGGCGACGACGTCGAAACGGCCCAGACGAACGAAACGACGACAACGGCGACGTCAATATAAGTTGCGAGTGGGGTAGCTAAAATAGCCCCGTCCCAAATTAGCTACCCCTGCTGACGTTCCTGTACTATTTCACGTACACCACGTTGTTGCGGCGCGGCTTTGCCTCGGGTAGCGTGTCCTCGGCGTAGCCAAGAATGCAGTTACCGACACCGCGCAGGCTTCCGTCGGCGGGCAGGCCCCAGCTGGCCAGCAGCTCCAGGCCCTCGGGCGAGTCAAAGACCTCATGCGCGCGGTGAATCCAGCACGAATCGACACCCAGCGCATAGGCGGCGTTGAGCAAGTTGCCCATGGCGAGCGAGCCGTCTTCCAGATGTGTGGGCACGCTGCGGTCAACCAGCACCACCACAACGGTCTTGGCGCCATAGAAGGGGTCGCTGTTGCTGTCCATGACCTGGGCGTTGAGTTGTGAGAGACGCTCGACGGTCGCGGGGTCGGTGACGGCGACAAACGTCACCGGCTGGCGGCCCATGCCGCTCGGTGCATATTGGCCGGCTTCGATAATACGTGCAAGCTTTTCGGCCTCGACGGGACGATCGCTGTATTTGCGGCAGCTGCGGCGGTGAACGAGTGCTTCGATGGTCTCCATGGTGTCTCCTTGCGGTGGCGTTGCAGATGCCCCGTTCATACCCGTTGGGCTCAAACGATAGACGGTCAATTGCCTGGCCAAAAGGATAGATTCCAATTGGGAAAGTAGGTTTGCATAAAAGTACCTTCAGAATGTGACAAACAAATGGGATGGTTAAACGTTTTATCCCGTCTACCCTGCGGTTTTTTACCACTTGCCTAAATGACGAACGCATAACCTTTGATAAAGGTTTTACTAAAGGAGTACCAACGTTTATCAATGCGCCGTGGTGGCGCCGGGCCAGGAGGTAACATCATGTTCCAGGCTGGAGATGTCGTCGAGACCGATTTCGAAGGATTTCTGAAGCTGCTGCGTTCCAAGACGCGCGCTTTCGTGTCGATCAACGATCACGAGTACTACATCACGCACACCGATGGCTATTGGCGTGTTCAGGATTGCGAGGCCCTCAACGACAAGGGCCACTTTACTGACTGCTCCGAGCTGGTCAACACGGTCTGCGAGGTCGTCGAGCTGCCGTGGATTGCCGGCAAGAGCCTGCATGACAGCTTCTCGGGCGCTACGGTCTATGAGGCCGTCGCTGCGTAACAGCCAACAATCGATATTCTCTCGCAACCGCCGGCGCCGCCCCCGCGCCGGCGGTCTTTTTTGTCGATATGCTTATGTAGGGACGACCATAAACAACGAGCTTATTGACGATAGTCAAAACTCGGACTAATGTAGAGATATAAATTGGTCAAAACTCGGACTATCGAATGGTGGGAGAGATGAATAGTGCAGTTAGCCTGGTCGATTTCGACCGGATGCTCAACGGGCTTGACCGTGTCTATTCGGAGTTCGCGCGCGCCTGCGGTCTTTCGGACTGCGCCTACTGGATGCTCGTCGACACGAGTGCGGCGGGCGGAAGCGTTGCCGTGAGTCGGCTGACGAGTGAATGGTTCTACAGCAAACAGACCATCAATTCGGCGATTAAGACGCTTAGGGCGCGAGGGCTTGCGACGTTGGAGTTTGCCGAGGGCAGTCGTAAGAACAAGGTTGTGCGACTGACCGAAGAAGGCGTGCGGTTTGCCAAGCGCTACGCGTTGCCGGCGCAAAAAGCCGAGCAACAGGCATTCGAGGCGCTCGAGCTGTGGGAGCAGCGCGAGATTATGCGCTTGGTCGGTAAGTTCTCCCATGTTCTTAACGAAGAGTGCGAGGCATTTAAACGGCAAGTGGCCGCCGAGAACGAGGCTGACGATAAGGGCGAGGGGGACACATGCGACTCTTAATGAGGTTTATGAGGCCGTACCGCGGTCTGATTGCGGTGACGCTGTTTGCGGTGCTGATAGATAACGTCGGTACGCTGTTGGTTCCCACGATGCTGGCGAACATGGTCAACACCGGTATTACCACGGGCGATGTCGACTACATTTTACGCAACGGCCTATACATGTTTATCGCGACCAGCATGGCTAGCGGCGGCACGGTGCTGGGCTGCTATCTTTCGGCGCGCCTGGCCGCCAACGTGGCTTGCGATATCCGCAATGCCGTGTACGACAAGTCGCTCGAACTCGCGGCCAGCGATTTTGAGCGCTTTGGCACCGGATCGATGATCACGCGCTCGCTCAACGACATCAACGTGATTCAGCAGGCTATCCTGCAGACGATTCAGTTGGTGCTGCCGGTGCCGTTCTTGGCCGTCGCGGGCATCATTTTTGCTTGGTTCATCGATCCTGCCATGGGCACGCTTCTGGGCGTAGTCGTTGCGATTGTGCTGGTGGCGGCGGTCTTTACGGTTGCCAACGCGGCGCCGATTTTTATGCGCCTACAGGGCTTTATCGACCGCATGAACGTGGTGCTGCGCGAGAATATTGTGGGCGTGCGCGTCATCCGTGCGTTTAACAAGGAGCGCCACGAGGAACGGCGTCTGGACGAGGTGTTTAGCGAATACGCCGCCAACGCCATCAAAGTCAACCACCTGTTTGTGGGCCTCGACAGCTCAAGCTTCTTTTTGATGAACATCGCCGAGGTGGCGGTGCTGTGGGTTGGCGGCAACCGCGTGGGCGCCCACGCCATGCAGATCGCGAGCATCTCTGCGGTGCTCGAGTACGCAATCCTGATCCTGTTCTTTGTGATGATGGCGCAGATGGTGGTGCTGACGCTTCCGCGCGCCGCCGCATGTCTGAACCGCGCGCAGCAGGTGCTGGAGATCGAGCCGAGCATCGTGGACGGTGACCGCACGCTGGATGACGGGGCGCGCGAGCCCCAAGACGAAGCCGATGCGGTGGCCGTGTTCGACCATATGTCGTTTCGTTTTGACGACGCCGACGAGGACACGCTGTGCAATCTGAGCTTTACCTGTCGCCGCGGTCAGACGACCGCGATCGTCGGCTCGACGGGCTCGGGCAAATCGACGGTGGCCAAGCTCCTGCTGCGCTTCCACGATGCCACCAAGGGCGCCATTCGCCTGGACGGCGTTGATCTGCACGACCTTTCGCAAGACGAGATTCGCGGGCGCATTGCCTATGTGCCGCAAAAGGCATGGCTGTTCTCGGGCACCGTAGCAAGCAATCTGCGCTTTGGCAACGAAGACGCGACTGAGGCCGACATGCTTCATGCGCTCCGGGTTGCCCAGAGCACCTTTGTGCTCGATCAGCCGCAGGGGCTCGATACCCCGGTGGCGCAGGGCGGCACGAACTTTTCGGGCGGCCAGCGCCAGCGTCTGGCCATCGCCCGTGCGCTCATGAAGCATGCCGATCTATATATCTTCGATGACAGTTTCTCGGCCCTGGACTTTAAGACCGATGCCGCCCTGCGCCATGCGTTGCAAGACGAGACGCGTGACGCTGCGGTGCTCATCATCGCGCAGCGCATATCGACGATCTTGCACGCCGACCAGATCGTCGTGCTCAAGGACGGCGAGGTTGTGGGTCTGGGCACGCATGGCGAGCTTATGGAAACCTGCGAGGTGTACCGCGCCATCGCGGAATCGCAAATGAAGGGAGGTGAGTAGCATGGCCGAGGAGCTCAGGAAACAAGGCGGCCTTGTCGATGCCGCTGCTGTGGACGCCGCCGATAAAATGGTCGACCAGGCCGCCGTAGCACCCGAGCTGGATGACGCCGCCAAGGCTGCAGCCGAGCGCGAGGCTCGCCGCCAAGCGCTCTACGAGGAAAACGAGCGCGCCGAGGACGAGCGCGCCCGCGCTGAGGCAGAGCGCATGCGCGATGTGGACGACGAGGACGAGGACGAGAAACCCCGCGACACCTGGGCGACGGTGCGCCGCCTGTGGAGCGAGGCTGCCGGCGACCATTGGCGCTTCTATATCGTGTTCGCGAGTATTGTGTTCTATGCCATCTTTAACACCGCTGCGCCGGCATATAGCGCCCGTGTGATCGATGAGCTGTGGGGCCACATTCAGGTGGCGTTTGCCAACGATACCACCTTCAACATCACCTGGGAGAACTGCGGCAGGACCATCTTCATCTACTTTATGATTTGGACGGCCGCTGCCTCGTTCTACGCGCTCCAGAGCTTTTTGATGTCGAGCGTGGCCGAACGCCTCAACCTGCATCTACGCAACCGCATCGCACAAAAGCTCAACCGTCTGCCGCTTGCCTATTTTGACGCGCATCGTCCCGGCGAGGTCGTCAGCCGTGCGACCAACGACTTGGACAAGATGTCCGAGAGCATGCAGCGCGGCTTGCTGCAGCTTCTGGTGTCGATCGGTACCGTGGTGGGCGCCGTGAGCGTGATGTTCGTGTTTAGCGTGCCGCTCACGCTAGTCTTTTTGTTCTTTATGGTGCTGTCGCTGCTGGTGACCAAGGTGGTCTCGCGCCGCACACATGATGTGACCGGTGAGCGCCAGGAGTGGGTGTCAAAGATTACGAGCGCGGTTGAGGAGGGCTACTCGGGCCGTCTGGTGATTCGCGCGTTCAACCGTGAGCGCCAGAGTTCTGCCGAGGTGCATGAGGCCTCGAGGGAGCTAGCGCGCGTGAGTACCAAGGCCGACTTTATGATTAACGCCGTCGGCCCCGCGGTGCGCTTTATCGGCCGCCTGGCACAGATCGTGATTGCGATTGTGGGCTGCAGTATGCTGGTTGCCGGCCACATGACCGTCGGCGTGTTCCAGGCGTTCTTCCAGTTTATCTACGAGGCATCCGAGCCCATGACGCAGTTGTCGTTTACCTTCAACTCGCTGCAGAGCGCGCTGGCGAGTGCAGAGCGCGTGTTCGACCTGCTCGATGAGCCCGAGATGGAGGCCGATCCGCTGCCGGACAAGGCCGCCTGCCTGCCGGGACGCGTGGAGGGCCGCGTCTCCTTTGAGCATGTGCGCTTTGGTTATTCGCCCGACAAGCCGCTTATG
>ENA-OPDJ01000972-OPDJ01000972.1-human-gut-metagenome-genome-assembly--contig:-NODE-972-length-18099-cov-4.537741_pt1 | contig 18099 bp, 18 predicted proteins | sample MGYA00241621_ERZ501505 | MGnify/ENA primary metagenome ERZ501505 (study PRJEB25962, sample SAMEA2042624) | human gut metagenome | biome: human gut; feature: human-associated habitat; material: faeces... | reverse complement strand
GCGGCAGCCCGGGCGCTGGTCCCGATGACGTCGATGTAGGGCCCGGAGAGGGCTTCCCCCACGCTGCGGGCCACGGAGCTCACCGTGCCGCAGGCGGCCAGCACCGCCTTCACGTTTTGGGAGAGGAGAAAGTCCATGTCCTGCCGGGCGTAGCGGAGGATGGTGTCCTTCCCCCGGGAGCCGTAGGGCACGCGGCCTGTGTCGCCGAAATAGACCAGGCGCTCGCGGGGAAGAAGTGCCTGGAGCTCCCGCACGGCGGTGAGCCCCCCCACGCCCGAGTCGAATACCCCGATGGGCCGCTCATCCATGGCGCACCCCCGCGCGCTGCAGCGCCAGCTGCACCAGCCGGTCTGCGAGCTTGGGCAGGGGCAGGCCCGCCGCCTCCATCGCGTTCATGAGGTTTGCCGAGCGGAGCATCGAGCCGAAGTAGGAGTAGTCATGCGGAGGGCGGCCCGGCGGCGAGCCCAGCAGGATGGGCTCGTCCCGGTGGTAGACGGCCTCGACGCGGATGCAGCTCTGGCTGCTCCTGCCCCCGGCGTAGTAGCCGGTGAACTCCCCGAAGGGGCCTTCCGGCGCCGTGTCGCCGGGGCGGATATAGCCCTCAAGCGCCACCTCGGCCCAGGCCGGGATGGGCAGGCCGGTCACGCGGCCGCGCACGACCGGTGCGCGCCGCCCGGCTATAGCCCCCGCCCACTCGTACTCGCAGACGCCCGCTGGCGCGTCCGTCGCGCCCATGGCGAAGAGCAGGGGGTGCAGCCCCGGCACGAGGACTACGGGGCAGGGCTCGCCGCGCGCCCAATACTTCCGCATTATGGCCGCGCCGTGGTGCCCTGGGGCCACGTAGGTGGTGACGGTGCGCCGGTCGTGGACCATGGAGCGGTAGGTGCCGAGGTTCACCCAGCCCGTGTCGGGGTCGGCCTGGACGTTCACGCAGCCGGTGCCTATATAGCGGCCGCCGTCCCCGGGATGCCAGAGCGGGACAGGAAAGCGCGTGACGTCCACCTGCGCGCCGGTGAGGACGTTCTCAAATATGGGGCCGTCCTCCAGGTATTGGACAGGGAAGTCCCCGGCCCGGGCTGCGGCGCGCTTCATGAGCCGCGCCGTCTCCCGGAGCAGGCCGAGGCTGCCGCCCCGCGCCTCCACGCCCAGAGCCGCGCCGAGGGTCGCGGGGTTCAGCATGGCCCCGCTCAGCAGCCGGAAGCCCTCGGGGAAGCCCTCGAAGCCGCTGAAGAGCAGCGCCGGGCCGCCGCGCCGGGCGTTCAGCTCCGTGAGCGCGCCGACCTCGCCGTCAAGCAGCGCGCCGGGGATGCGGGCCAGCTGGCCCGCGGCCTCTATTTTCGCCAGAAAGGCCCGCAGATCGAAGGGGTTTTCCATGCACAGTCTCCTTTCCGGGCCGCGCAGGGCCCGTGCGCCTATAAGTTTCCCGCCCCGGACAGCGCCGGGGCGGGCTTTTTAATGCCGCCGCTCAGTCCTCCGAGGCGGCGGAGAGGGTCAGCATCGAGTAGAGGAAGCCGCGGGCGGCCAGAAGCTCGTCAAAGCTGCCCAGCTCCCGCAGGCGGCCGCCTATGAGCACCGCCACGGCGTCAAAGCGGCGCAGGACGGCCTCGTTCAAATCGTGCGTCACGACGATCTTCGCCGTGTCCGGGATGTCCAGCACCGCGCCCATGACCTCCGAGGCCGTGGGCCGGTCCAGCGCCGCCGTGGCCTCGTCCACCAGGAGCACCGGCGTCCGCTTCAGCAGGCTGCGCGCTATCGACACGCGCTGCCGCTCCCCGCCCGAGAGGTTCGCGCCGTTCTCCCCGCAGACGAAGTCCAGGCCGCGCGCGGCTGTGAGCTCCCCGAGCCCCGCGCCGGCTATCGCCGCCTCCACGCGCTCCGGCTCGAACTTGCCGAACATCGTCACGTTCTGCTCTATGCTGCTGTTGAAGATAAAGACCTCCTGCTGGATGACGGACAGCAGCTCGTAGAGCGAGGCGGGGGCTATCTCACGCAGCTCGGCCCCGTCCAGGCGGATGCTGCCCTCATAGCCGGGGTGGTGGCCCATGAGCAGCTGCAGCAGCGTGGATTTGCCGCTGCCCGAGGGGCCGACTATGGCGAGGCTGCCGCCTGCGGGGATGCGGAGGCTCACATCCCGCAGCACGCTCTCGCCCTCCGCATAGGCGAAGCTGAGGTTTTTGATCTCTATGCCCTCGCGCAGCTCGGCGGGGACCTCGCGGCCGCCGCTCTCGCCCGGCTCCGCCATGAGCGCGGCGAGCTTCTCCACAAGCTCCATGGAGGCGCGGCGGTTGGCGAGGATGGGCGGCACGGAGGAGATGGGCGAGACGAGGAAGTTCATGAGCTGCAGAAAGGCCACGGCCACGCCCGCGCTGACGGCATGGCCCCCGCCCGCCAAGAGCGCCGCGGCGATGAACACGCCGAACTGCGCCAGGAAGCCCGCGCCCCCCGCCAGCATATAGACGAGGTCGTTCACCTTGCGGCGGCTGTACTTCGCGTCCTCCAGGGAGCCGGAGACCTGCTCGAACATGCCGCGCACGCTCGCCTCGGCCCTTAAGCTCTTGATGACGGAAAAGCCCGCGAAGCTCTCCTTCACGGTCTCGACATAGCTCTCGTTTTTGGCCGAGACCTCGGCCTCGCACCTGGCAAGGCGGTCCCCGCAGAGCAGCGAGGCCCCCACCGGCAGCAGCGCGAGCACGGCCGCCGCGGCGGTGAGGATGGGGCTGTACCAGAGCATCATGCCCAGCGCCCCGACAAAGCCCGCCAGCTCCATGACGAGGGTGAAGACCTTGGCGAGGTAGTTCGTCTCGATGGAGGCGACGTCGTTTGTGAGGATGGAGATGAATTTGGCGCTGTTCTCCTGCGAGACGAAGCTGACGCTGCGCTCCAGGATGCCGGAGAAGGCGAAGTTCTTGTACTGCACGACGGCGCGGCGCACGAAGGCCGCGCAGGTGTAGCGCTGCACGTCGTAGGCGAGGATGAACACTGCAAAGGCGGCGGCGAAGGTGAGCAGTATCCCTCCCATGCCCGCGCCGCCGGAGACGACGATATCCACCAGCTGCTGCATCAGCCAGGCCGCGACGAGGTTCACGCCCGTGAGCAGAAGCATGCACAGGACGGAGATTATGAGCGCGGGCAGGTTCCCTCGGAAAAAGCAGCCCTCCAGCTCCCGCCTGAGCGCGCGGCTGCGGCTTTTTGCGTCCATGATCTCAGCTCCCATCGTTTGTCTGCGGCAACATTATATCCGAAGCGCCGCCCCGGCGCAAGCCGCGATGAAAAATGCATCCCCCCGCCCGCCGGCAGGGGGATGCGCTTTCGGCCTGTATGCTGTTTTGCGCGCCGCCTAGTCCTTCGGACGCCTGAGCTTCGCGGCGCTGCGGAATACGGAATAGCCTATGCCCAGCTCCGCCGCGGCTATTGCGGCGCAGACCAAGTAAAACACCGCATCGGACACGCCGGAATCGCCCGCGCCGTGCAGGACGGCCAGCTTGTACAGGATATAGAGCAGATACAGCAGGGCGAATATGCGTATGGCGATGCTGCTCCAGAGCCGGCGCTTTGTCTCATCCATTGCCGTCGAGCTCCGCGGCGGAGGGGATGGACGGGGCGGCGCCGGGCCGCGAGACCGCTATCGAGGCCGCCCTCGCCGCGCGCAGCAGCGATTCCTCTATGCTCCGGCCGGTCATCCAGCCCTCAAGGAAGAAGCCCGTGAAGGTGTCGCCCGCCGCCGTGGTGTCCACCGCCTTGGTCGGCACGGCGCTCTGATAGCGCCGGACGGCGGCGTCCGAATACCAGGCGCCGTCCGCGCCCAGGGTAAGTATCACGGCCGACTTCGGGTGCGCCGAGGCGAACCAGTCGAGTATCGCCTCCGGCTCCGTGGCCGGCAGCCCGCTTATCTGCGAGCCCTCTATCTCGTTGACCAGGAACAGGTCCACCTTGTCGAGGTCGCACTCGAGCACTGCGGCGTCAAAGGGCGAGGGATTGAGCACGACGCGCATCCCGCGCGCGTGGGCGGCGTCGATGATCTCGCCGAGGCGGTTCACCTCGTTTTGCAGCAGCACCATGTCGCCCTCGCCGAAGCCCGAGAGCGCCTCGGCTATGTACTCCGGCGTGACGCGGCGGTTCGTGCCGCCGTAGACGATTATGCAGTTCTGGCCCCTGGCGTCCACCTGGATGACGGTGTGCCCCGGGGGGCTGTCCTCGCGCCTTATGAGCGAGGTGTCCACGCCGTTTTCCCTCAGCGTGTCGATAAGCAGCTCGCCGCCCGTGCCGCAGATGCCCGCGTGCCAGACCGGCAGCCCCGCCTTCGCCATGGCCACGGACTGGTTGAGCCCCTTGCCGCCCGCGAAGGTCTCGCGGCCCGTGGAGAATATCGTCTCGCCCGGGCCGACGATGTGGTCCAGGGAATAGACGTAGTCGATGTTCATTGAGCCAAAGCACAGCGCTTTCATGCCCGCTCCCTTCTCCGGCCTCAGAAAATGCAGCCGGCGGTCAGAATAACGTTGGGATACGGCGTGAACTCGCCCGTGCGGATGACGAATTTCAGCTCCGCGGAGCGCCTTTTGAGCTCCGTGTGCGGTATCTTCTCGCAGGGCAGTCCGGCCAGCTTCTCCTGCATATAGCTCAGCAGCTCCGGGTTGTGCTCGTCGATCTCCTCCGCGAGCGTATAGCTCTCGACGCAGGTCTCCGCGAGCACGGCGTCCATGACCTGCCTGAAGCTCGGCACGCCGCCCGCAAGGGCGAGATCGACTATCTCGACCCCCTTGGGGATGGGCATACCGGCGTCGGCTATCATGAACTCATCCTTGTGTCCCAGCGCGGTTATGAGGCCCATGAGCTGGGCATTGAGTATCCCTGTCTTCTTCATATCACTTCGCCTCGTTCTTCACGCGCAGGGCCATCTTGGCCTGCAGGTTGCGCTGATACTGGTCGATGACGACGGCGAGGATGATGACGGCGCCCTTGATGACGTTCTGCCAGAACTCGGTGACGCCGCACATGGCCATGCCGTCGTTGAGCACGCCGATGACGAAGGCGCCGACGAAGGTGCCGCCGATGGTGCCTATGCCGCCGGCCATGGAGGTGCCGCCGAGGACGGAGGCCGCGATGGCGTTCATCTCCCAGCCGTCGCCGCCGGCGGGGTGCGCCGCCATGAGCTGGGCGGTGTTGATGATGCCGACCAGCGCGGCGCAGGCGCCGGAGAGCATGTAGACGTAGATCTTCACCCTGTCGGGCTTTATGCCGCTCATCCTCGCGGCGCGCTCGTTGCCGCCGACGGCGCAGACGTGCCAGCCGAAGGTGGTCTTGCGCAGGATTATGGCCGTGATGACCGAGAGGATGATGAGCAGTATCGCGCCCACGGGTATGCCCATGATGGAGGAGCCCATGAACTTGAAGCCGGTGTTGCCGAGGCCCTCATAGCCGGCCAGCGAGGAGAAGGTCCGGCCCGTGGAGATGATGTTCGCAAAGCCGCGGCAGATGTACATGGTGCCCAGCGTGGCTATGAAGGGCGCGACGCGCAGCTTGGTTATCACCGCGCCGTTCACCCAGCCTATCGCGCAGCCGAGCAGGATGACGATGAGGATGACCATCGGCACGCTGAAATACAGCGTGTAGCCGCCGACGGTCAGGCCCTTCTGGATGAGGTAGCCGCCTATCATGCCGCCCAGGCCGACCACGCTGCCCACGGAAAGGTCGATGCCGCCCGTGATGATGACATAGGTCATGCCTATGGCCAGGATGCCGTAGAGCGCAACGTGCTTGGCCACCATCAGCAGAGTCGAGGTCGAGAAGAAGTTCTCGCTCAGTATGCTGAAGAGTATCACGAGGATGATGAGGACGATGAAGGTGCGGCCCTTCAGGAGTGTCATTATAAAGTCGTTTTTATCGTAGTGTTTCTTGGTTTTCATCTCGTCGCTCCCCCTTAGATTCAGGCTGTGGCCTCTGCGTCGGCATCGGCGTCGGTGTGGTGGCCGGCGTAGGAGGCGAGGACGAGATCGTCCTCGGTGAGGCCCTCGCCCGCTGTGAATTCCGCCGTTTTCACGCCGTTGGACAGGACCATTATCCTGTCTGCGATGTTCATGATCTCCTTGAGCTCCGAGGACACGACGAGTATCGTCAGGCCCTGGTCGGCAAACTGGTGGATGATGTCGAAGACCTCGGTCTTGGCGCCTATGTCTATGCCGCGCGAGGGCTCGTCCATGAGCAGGATCTTCGGGTCTGTCAGCAGGCCCTTGCCGATGACGACCTTCTGCTGGTTGCCGCCGGAGAGCGAGAGTATGGGCAGCTTCTTGTCCGCTACCTTGATGTGTATCTCGTCTATCACCTTGTCCACGTCCTCATCCTCCGCCTTCTGGCTGAGAAGGAGGCGCTTGGCGTACTTCTTGAGGTTGGAGAGCGAGGTGTTCTTCTCGATGTCGAGCGTCTGGACGAGGCCGGAGCCCTGCCGGTCCTCGGGGACTATGGCTAGGCCGCGCTTTATCTGCTCCGCCGTCTGGCCTGTGCGCAGCTTCTCCCCCTCAAGGTAGATATCGCCCGTGTGCTCCGGGCGCAGGCCCATGATGCACTCCATGAGCTCGCTCCGGCCCGCGCCCAGCAGGCCGTAGATGCCGAAGATCTCGCCCTTCTTCACCTCGAAGGAGACGTCGTGCAGCAGCCAGCCGCCGCCCTTCTTGGGCAGGGAGAGCTTCTCGACCCGCAGCTCCACCGGCTGCTTTTCAAGGTCGATGCCCCTGGGGGTGCGGGTATAGCTCTATTACCGCGTTCTCTTCAACGACCTGCTCAAGAGCCACATCCTGCTCCTGAGAGACACGGGCAAGACCAGGGAGCTGCTGCGCATCGTGGCGAACGCCGCGAACATCGAGGAGCTCGACAGCGAGATAAACGCCCTGACCCTGGAGATACTCCTCCAGGCTAAGATGTACCGCTCTGCCAAGAACTTCTACAACGTAATAAAAAAGCAGCTCTCGCCCGAGGAAAACCGCAGGCTCTCAAAGCTCCTGCAGGAGACGATATAGGCGAGCGAGCGCGGAATACGGCAAAAATCAGAGGTCCAACCCGTCTTAAACCACGGGTTGGACCTCTTTTTATACCTGGCGCTTGCTAAGATTTTGTCAGTCGAAAGAAACGCCGGAAAAACACAAAAAAACTGAAAGGTGGCAGCAATGAAGTACAGGACACTGTTCAGCCCGCTGACGGTCAGGGGGCTCACGCTGAAAAACAGGGTGGTGGTCTCCGCCATAGGCTGCCTCATGATAGGCCGGGACCGCAAGGTGTCTCAGCAGCTGGCCGATTATCTGGGAGAACGCGCCAAGGGCGGGGTCGGCCTCTGCCTTGCGGCGCTGTACGAGGACCCGTCCCCGGTGAACCCGCAGTACATCGTGAACAAGGAGCCGAAGATCCTCGGCACCTGCGACAACGACCTGCTGGGCGCCATGAAGGGTATCCTCGCCGGCACCGTCTCCGTCGAGCCCCTCCTCGACGGCATCGTGGGCATCGAGGACTTCCAGGAGGCCTTCGACCGCCAGATGAACGGAACAGCGGAGAAGATACTCATCGACATGACGCGCTGAATTTGCTGAACAGTAAATAGTTGCTAAACAAAAGGGACTCCCGGCCGAGAGGCCGGGAGTCCCTGCGCCAATTTCGGGCTGCGCAGCCGCGCCGCTCAGGCGGCCGACAAAGCCCATTCCAGTCAGCTCCGTGTCAGGATTTGCCGACGACACGATGTAAGACGAATTCGCCCATATATAGCCGGTCCGAAGAACGGAGGCAGAACTGTCCTAAGCGCTCAAACAGCTCCTCGTACAGTCCGGCGTCCAACAGCGGCAGCGACGCGCGCCAGAATTCCGGGGACTCCGCCCGGCAATAGTCGTACCTTTGCAGAAGGCGGCTCAGCCTGCGGGCAAAGTTCGGAGATCAACTCATCAGAGTTCGTATACCCGGACGCGCACAGCTCGCCCTGATGCGCAGGGCACATGAAGAGCTCGGGCAGATCCCGCTCTCTTCGTCGGGTATGCCCTGGACCACCGCGGTGTAGTGCTTGGCCTTGGCGCTGCCGGTCTCTTTATCGAGCACGATTTATTGATATCCCAGCACGCCTCCTTGTAAGGGAGCCCGTGGCGGAAGCTTTTATCGAGTATCGGCTGCAATTTCAGCTCAGGCCCTTCCATGCTTATGTTCAGCTTGTCGCCGAAGCGATGTTTATGGATGGAGAGATAACTCTCAAAATGGTGCAGTTCTTCTCCCGGGGCGACAGCCTCGTCCGTAAAGCTCAGGCTGTAACGCAGTATGTCTCCAAGCGAGGTCGTGACGGAATGGAAATGGCCCCAAACGCCGGAGGTCTGCCGCTGAGTTCGGGCTTTCGCGTTTTGATGCGGTATTATTTTCTCACGAAAACTCCTTCAACAGGGCCTCGCGGTCTTCGTCCAGGGCGTGGCACCTAGCGTAGTTGTTCACTACGCCCTGGCTTCCGAAATAAAGCGGGAACTGACTTACATATATCGTCCTGCCCGACGCCTCCTCGCCGTCATAGGTGTGCTCGACGAAGTAGCCGTTGGCGAGGTTGTGCTCGATTTGCTCTGGAAGGGTGTACCTGTCGCAAAAATGCCCGTTTATGCAGGCCGGGATATTGCCGAGCCTCAGCTTTGCGAGCAGCTCTTCGCCGGTCTGCAAAAGCGCGCTGTCAATGCACCGCTGTACTATCCGGCGGCAGTTTTCCGGGTCATTTACCGCCGTGCGCGTGTTGTAGCGGGGGTCGTCGTGCAGGTCCTGAAGGCCGAAGGCCTCGCAGAAGGCGTCCCAGCGCTTTTCATACTCGTTGACGAACAGTTGGACATACTTGCCGTCTTTGGTGCGATAGGCCTGGCCCATGGGACTCTGGGTCCAGCGGCTCCTGGGCCAGGGATCATAGTACTGCGTGCCTATGGCGCAGTTCTGCGATACCCAGCCGCCGACGCCGTACAGGGAGGTCATCACATAGTCGCCGCGCCCCGTCTTTTCCCTCTGGTAGAGCGCGGTCATGATCCCAATGTCCAGATAGCCGCCTGTGGTGAAGTCGCCCATGCCCGTGATGGGGCAGATGCCCCCGTCGGGAGTGAGCATGTTGTCCGTGAGCATGCCGTTGATGCCGAAGAACGCCACAGCGTCCAGCCCCGGCAGCGAGCTCAGAGGCCCGCTGCGGCCGTATGCGGTGCCGTGCGCGTATATGAGCCTCGGATATCTGTCCTTTATCGCTTCATAGTCCAGCCCCAGCCGTTCCAGCCCGCCCTGCCGGACGCTCGTCAGGAAAACGTCCGCTTTGGCCAGCATGTTGTGGAGCAGCTGCAGCTCCTGCGGGTCCTTCAAATCCAGAGTGATGCATTCCTTGCCGCCGTTCGACACGTCATGTATGGGATTCTCGTCCTTGGTATAGGGAACGCCGCAGGTCCTTGCAAAATAGCGGGTGGAGTCTCCGGCCGGCGGCTGCTCGACCTTTATGACCCTCGCGCCCTGCGAGCGCAGATATGCCCCGGCGGACGGGCCGACCCAATAGGTGGCCAGCTCGATGACGAGCAGCCCTTCAAGCGGTTTTTGCATGGCGGTTCCTCCTCCTGTCTCAGCCGTTTTCATGGTTCCTTATGAGATAATACACGATATGCACCGTCGCGCACAGCTCGCCCCCGGCGTCCTTCACGGGTATGTCGAGCGGGTAGCGGCCGCGGCCTTTTTCCTCGATATACGCTATCTTTTCGCGCGCGGTGTCCTCGTCCATCGAGAGGTCTATAAAGAGGTCGCGAGCGGCGGGCCTGACGTAGTCGATGCTGCAGCTCTTTATTATCGGCGTGTACCGGCCGGCGTAGGTGCACTTTATGAGCGTGGCGCCGCTGGCCTCTGCAAAGACGAAATAGCTCCCGGCATAGACGATGCCGACGTGGTTCATATGCATGTAGTTGGCCGGAAGCCTTGTCACCACGTGCCGCTCCTCCACGGTCACGGGCTGTATTCCTGCCATATTCATATAGTTTATCTTGCTGTGATTGAGGCTTTCCGCCGCGGCCTCGAAGAACGCGCTGTCCATTGCTTCCATATGAAGACTCCTTTCCTGCTCTCTCCTAAAAAAGACCCCCAGCAGCCGACGTTAAATCTTCTGCTGGGAGTCGTGCCGATCTTGACCTGTCCGGCGCGGGAGCGCGCCGTCAGTCCTTCTTAATGCGGTCTCCCCCCATGCCGGCCATCTGCACGGCGGTGAGCCCGGGGATCGCCATGGAGAACACGTCGTTCACATAGGTGTAGTCCCAGTAGCCCATGCGGCCGAGGGGCTTTATCTTCAGGAAGTCGATTTTGCCCTCGGGAGTGAGCACGTCGTCGGCAATGTGGACCTCCACGACTTTGGCGATGACCATGTCGATGACGTCCTTCTTGCTGCTGCTCGGGAAGTGGATTGTCTGGAGGTATTTGCACTCGAACTGGATGGGGGACTCCGCGACGCGCTTGGCGGGGATCTGTATGGAGTCAGCCTTGGTGAGGCCGGCGGCGGCCCACTCGTCAAGGTCGTGCTTGGGGATGGCGGTGATGTTCATCTGGTCCTTCAGAGCGTAGGGTACCATGTTGTAGACGAAGCAGCCGGTCTCCTCAATGTTGTTGAGGGTGTCCTTGCGGAACGCCTCCTCCTCGGAGCCGCCCGGCTGGAAGGCAACCATGACCATCGGCGGGTTGTAGCTCAGGTTGTTGAACTGGCTGAACGGGGCGAGGTTGTCCACGCCGTCGGCGCTGACGGTGGATATCCAGGCGATGGGACGGGGGCCTACGCAGGCCTTGAAGGGGTCGGCTTTGAGGCCGTGGTTGTTGAGCTCGGTGTTATAATGCATGGTTCGATCTCCTTTTTTGATTTTTATAGCCCGGGTCCTTCCGCTCAGCAGAGTCCGGTCAGCTTCCAGATGGGCAGATTGATGAGCGCCGCGACGATCACGAGAGCGCTGTATACGAAGGTCAGCTTCTGGATCTTGTTGAACTCCACAAGCCCGTTGACGGAGCCGAGGCCGGCCATGAGCGTGGCGTTGTAGGCGCCGAAGGGCCAGCACTGCACGCCCATGTAGCCGATGAAGACCACGACGAGAGTGTTCATGCCGAGGGCGTTGCCCAGGCCGGCAAAGAGCGCGTAGATGAGCGCGCCGGAGGTGAACATCGAGGCCACGCCCCAGCGCAGCGCGAACACGACGACGCCGATGGCGATTATCAGCAGGACCTGGTTGGAAGCGACGGGGCCGAGCACAGGGGCCAGAACGGCGGTGAGCCAGTCGGGGATGCCGTAGGTGCCCATGAGCGTGGCGAGCGTGGAGATGGAGGCGATAAGGGTGATGATGGTCCAGGGTATGCGCGCGCCGAAGTCCGCGGGCTTGAAGATGCCGAAGCCGCTCATGAGGATGAGGCCGATGACGGACCAGATGGTCACGGAGATGCCCGTCAGATCCGCGGTGAGCCAGCCGGCGACCATGATGACGAGGATGATGAGGCTCAGCTTCTCGTCGCGGCTCATGGGGCCGAGCTCCTTGAGCTTTGCCTTGACGAAGCCGGCCGGCAGGGGCTGGTACTCCTTCGGCTGGAAGAGTATGCGCAGGATGAAGAAACCGCCGACGGCGAACACGAGCAGATAGGGCCAGAAGTACTTGAGCCAGGACCAGAAGTTCAGCATGGCTATGGTCTGCTCGTCCAGGTAGGCCATCATAGTCCCGACGTAAACGCAGCCGGTGAAAAAGAAGTTGCCGAGTATGCCGGAAGACCAGTAGGAGGCCATGAACAGGCCCGTCGCGCCCTTGCTGTTCTTTTCAAAGCCGAAGGCTTCGGCCGCGGGAATGGAGAGCGGGGACATCAGAGCCGCCTTGGCGGTGATGGAGGGCATCATGGGGCTCACGATAATGCCGGCGGCGTACAGAGCCAGCATCTGACCGGTGTATGTGCCGGGGAAGAGCTGCATGATGACATAGGCGATCCTCCTCAGCACGCCCGTCTTGTTGAGCATCGCGCCGACGCCGAAGGCGCCGACGAGCAGCCAGGTGGTAGTGCCGGCGAAGGGACTGAAGGCGGTCGTGAAGTCACAGAGTTTCAGCAGGACCGCGAGGACCAGGAAGGTGATGCCGGTCATGAAGTCGGGCATTACGCCGCCTATCATCCAGCAGATAAACCAAACCAGCAGGCCGAGATAATGCATGCTCTCGACCGTGAGCTCCGCCGGGGGCGCCATGAAGCCGATGATCAGGCCGAGAACAACGCCCAGGATACCGAACACGAGCTTTCTTACAGGGACCTTTTTCACTGTTTTTCCTCCTATTTTGCTCTCTTTTCTGCAAACATATGAGCTGCGGCTCAGATGTTTTCAAAGGTGGCCTTTTCCTTGAGCGACTCGGGACTCATCCAGCCGTAGCTGCCGGGGACGGGCGCCTTTTTCATGCTGCCGGTGGACATCTCGAACACTTCGGTGATGCTGGTGTAGTCGGCATAGCCGAGCCTGGACAGCGGGCGGAGCTTTATGATGTCCAGCTTCCCGTTGGGCAGGATATAGCTCTCGTCGATGTGCATGCGCACGACGCGGCCTATAACTATATCGGAGTGGCACAGCGGGGTAGAGCCCGGCAGGCGGATGGTCGTGACATATTCGCATTCGAGCTGTATGGGCGACTCTGCCACGCGCTTGGCCTTTACGACCTCCGAGTCAAGCTTGGTGAGCCCGGCCTCCACGAACTCGTCCACCTCCGGCCCGGAGGGCTTCGAGCTTATGTTCATGGCGTCGCGCAAATCGTAAGTAACGAGGTTGTGGACGAAGCAGCCGGTGTTTTCCGCGTTTACGACGGAGTCCTTGCGGCTGCCGTCGGACTTCGGGTGGCCGCAGAACATGACGTATGGGGGGTCGAAGCCCACATTGCTGAACTGGCTGTACGGAGCAAGGTTGTCCACGCCGTCAACGCTGACGGTGGATACCCAGCAGATCGGCCTGGGCACGGCTATGGATTTGAAGGGGTTCATGCCCTTCATCTCGGAAAAATCGCTGTGCAGGGGGTCAAAATGCAGCATACTCAACACTCCTTAAATTTATATTTTCAATTGAATTCGTGTTTTGACTTCCGGAGCGCTCAGCCTCTGAGGCTTTCAAGCTCGGATATTAGCGCTGGCAGGAAGGTCCTGAGGTCCTCCGTCACCCCGTAGTCGGCTATATCGAATATGGCGGCGTCGGGGTCCGTGTTTATCGCGATTATCGTGCCCGACTTGTCCATGCCTGCGCTGTGCTGGATGGCTCCGGATATGCCGCAGGCGATGTAGAGCTTGGGCTGTACGGTCACGCCGGACTGGCCTATCTGCAGCTCCGGCGCGGCCCAGCCGGCGTCTATGGCCGCCCTCGACGCGCCGACGGCGGCGCCCAGCGTCTCGGCCAGCTTCGTCACCAGGGCAAAGCCCTCGGCGTCCCGGCAGCCGTATCCGCCGGCCACGACTATCTCGGCTTCGCGCAATCCGGAGGCGCTGACCTCTTTAGAAATGCGCTCGATAAGCTCCGTACGGATGCCCTGCCGCGGGAAGCGTATCTCCTCCCGAAACACCCGGCCCTCCGGGCTCAAAGGGGCCTGCGGGTCCTCGCCTATGCTGAATACGCCGGGCCTCACCGTGGCCATTTGCGGCATTTTCTCGGGGCAAATGATCGTGGCTATCATCTGTCCGCCGTAGGCGGGCATTTTCCACCCGATGCAGCCGTATTCCTCGCTGAAAACTATGTCCGTCACATCCGCCGTCAGCCCGGTCCCGAGCCTTGCGGCGACCCTGGGGGCAAGGCCGCGGCCGCCTTCCGTTGCGCCTATGCACAGGGCGGCGGGGGAGTGCCTGAGCGAAAGCTCCGTCAGGGCGTGGGTATATGCGTCCACGCTGTAGGTGGCGTATTCCTCTCCCGAGATCACATACACGGCGTCGGCCCCGCAGCGGAGAGCCCTGTTTATGCTCTCCTCGGGAGCCTCGCCTCCGATGAGTACGGCGCAGGCGCTTCCGCCATAGCGCCCGGCCATCTGCCGGGCGGGACCGAGCATTTCGAGCCCCACGTCCAGCAGCTTCCCGTCGTGCTGCTCCAAATATACAAAGACGTCCTTATTTCCCATGCTTTTACCTCACATAAGGCCCCGGAGCAGGCGCTTCGCCAGCTCGGACGCCTTCTCGTACACGCTGCCGCCCTCGATGAACTCCGCCTTGGACTGCCTGGGCGGGACATAGGTCTCCACCGTCCTGGTGGGCGAGCCGTCGAGGCCTATTACCTCTGCCCTCACTTCCGGAAGGTCAGCGAGACCGAGGGTCTCTACGCACTTGGCGCGGTTGGCGGCCATTACGCCGCTTATGGTCGCATACCTGAGCGCATACGGCGTGCTGCCCACCGTGAGCAGCGCCGGAAGACGGGCGCGCATCCGCAGCAGCGCGTCCCCGCTGTCTGTAAGGGCGCACACGCTGTCCCCCTGCAGCTCGGGTTTGCCGCAGACCCCGGTGAGCTGCGCGGCGCCGAGCTGCTCGGCCAGCTCAGCCCCCACCTGGGCGGTGTCCCCGTCCGAGGACTGTTTTCCGCACAGGATGAGGTCGAACTTCCCGTTAAGCTCCTCATCCCTGCGGATGGCCTTCGCAAGAATGTGGGCTGTAGCATATGTATCCGAGCCCGCGAATGCGGCGTCGCAGAGCAGACAGGCCCTTTCCGCGCCCAGGGCCAGGCACTCCTTGAGCACCCTTGCAGCCTGCGGCGGGCCCATGGAAAATGCCGTTATGGAGGCACCGTTCTCCTCGCGGAGACGGAGGGCGAGCTCCAGGGCATAGCGGTCGCACTCGTTCATGACCGCCGGCGCCTTGTCTCTCCTGAGCCTTTTGGTCTGCCTGTCTATCTGCACATCCGAGGCGGCGGGCACCTGTTTTACACAAATCGCTATTCGCATATCCTCAACCTCTCCTGCCGCTGAGCTTGTGTTCTTTCAGCAGCGAGTTAAAAATCACGATCCTCTGTATCTGATTCGTGCCTTCGAAGATCTGGTACACCTTGGCGTCGCGCATCAGTTTTTCCACCGGGAAGTCCCTCATATAGCCGTAGCCCCCGAATATCTGCACGGCGTCTGTGACGACGCTTTGGAGCGTGTCTGTAGAGAACAGCTTTGCCATGGATGACAACTTGCTGACCTCCGCTGTCTCGCCGCGGTCTATGAGCTCGGCCACGCGCAGGCCGAATTCACGGGAGACCTCGATTTTTGTCGCCATGTCGGCGAGCATGAACTGTATGGACTGGTTCTTGTATATGGGCTGACCGAAGGTGCATCTCTCCTGGGCGTAGCGCATGGCGTGCTCGAAGGCGGCCCTCATTATCCCGACGGCCGACGAGCAGGTCCCCGCCCGGCCCTGGTTGAGGGTCTCCATGGCTATCTTGAAGCCCGCGCCCTCTCCGCCTATCACGTTCTCGGCCGGCACCCTCACGTCGTGCATGATCACGTCCGCAGTGTTGGAGAGCCGGATGCCCATCTTGTCCTCGTGCTTTCCGACGGTCAGCCCCTCGGAGTCGCGGTCCACCATGAACATTGTCAGGCCCCTGGCGCCCTTGCCCGCGTCGGTGACGGCCAGCACCGTGTAGATGTTTGCCAGGGCTCCGTTCGTGATAAAGCACTTGTGGCCGTTGAGTATATACTCATCTCCCGAGCGCCTGGCCGTCGTCTTCAGCGCCCCGGCGTCGGAGCCGGCGTCGGGCTCGGTCACGGCGAAGGCGGTGAAGCCGTCGTTCAGCAGCACCTCGGCAAAGCGCCTTCGCTGGCGCTCCGTCCCCGCGATGAGAAGCGGCTTGAACCCGAGGCCGTTGGCGCCGAGACTGAGGGAAAAGCCCGCGTCTCCCCAGGACAGCTCTTCGCGTATAAGGCAGGAGGTCACCTTCGACACGCCCGTCCCGCCGTATTCTGCCGGCAGGTCCAGGCAGTTGAGCTGCATCCTGCAGGCCTTTTTGTAGAGCTCCATCGGAAATTCGCCCAGCTCGTCATACTTTTTTGAGATCGGCCTTATTTCCTTCTCGGCAAAGGTGTGGACCAGCGCCTGGATCTCTTTCTGCTCTTCTGTAAAAATCATCTCTTGCCTCCAGTCGGACAGTTATCAATCGCTTTTGATATTGAGGGGCCCCGCAGGGGCATCGGCGGCCTCGGCGTTGATCGCGGGCTTGAATTTGCCCTCTTTTTTCAATATCTCGTAGGAGATGAGCACCCTCAGCCTCATGTCCGCGTCGTCCAGGTCCAGCTGAAGCTGGTCGAGGATCTTGTTTATGCGATATACGACGCCGTTCCTGTGCATGTTCAGCCTCCGGGCGGTTATCGCGATGTTTCTCTCCGCCCTCAGGTATTCATAGAGCACCGTCATGTTGTCGTATTCATTGTGCTTTCCGTCGTTGAGCCGGAGCAGCTGACTTACGCAGACGGAGTCCAGGTCCATTACCTTTTCGTACTCCGACAGGATGTCTGCCAAATACCATCTTGAATAGAAATACACCAGCTCGTCTGCGTCAGCCAGCCCGGCCGCGGAGGAGAAAGCGCGCTCGGCCTGCTGATATGCAGTAAAAAAGCCGTCCATGCTGCTGAAGCCGAGGCTTATGCCTATCTTGGAGCCGGTCACCTGGAGGCTCTTGGTAAAAGCTCGCCAGTTGTCCTCCAGGCTGCTGCGCTCTTTAACTGAGTAGTAGTTCCAGTCGCCGAAAACAATTATGACCTTGGTGTGAAATTTGAATATTCCAAAGTTCCGTATTGAGCAGTAGTTGCGCAGCTGTTTTGCTATATTTGCGGCCCGGCTCTCGTTGCCGCTGTTGCTTTGTATCACGCCGACGCGGTAATAGATGTTGTAAGGCAGCCCAAGGCGCATGCATCTGTCATGCAAAAGGGTCTCATTGTTCTGATTCGCGGCGTTGAGCAGGTCAGCCACCAGCTGCTCGTCAGATGTCACCTCGGCGGAACTCCTGGGAATGGTGCGGATCACTGACTCAATGCAGTCGGTGAGCTGCCTGAACATGAGATAGTCAAACTCGGTGGGGGAGCCGCTCAAAAAATAGCAGGTCACAAACTCTGTCGCAAAGCCGGCCCGCTGATATGAGCGCAGCAGCATGCTCTTTCCGCTCACGGTCATGTCGGCAGTGTATCTCATGGGCTTTACCGTGCGCTGCCAGTCCTCAAAGTAGCCGCGGCTGGCTATCATGTCCACGTCCTTTTTGCTGTAAAACCCCTGCTCGAGTATGCTGTTGAGATATCCGTCATCCACGCTGTTTTTGGTGGCGTGGATGATGTTATAGGCCATGTCGGTCATGATTATCAGGCAGTCCGGGAAAAACTCCTTTGCTACCTCGAATATGCCTTCCAGACCGCCGGCCGAAATAATGGAGTCCTGAAGCGCGTCGGTAAATCTGGAGCCCGCATTGAACAATGCAAGCAGCGAGTTGAGCGCATCGGTCGTGCTGCAGTCGTTCCTCAGCAGAATGACGTTTCTGATGCCAGGATTGAGCTCATATTGTTCCCGCGTCATCAGGAAGCAAACGCCATCTGCCGATCCTTTGAGATCTACAGACTTCACGGATTCCGGCCAGATATATAAGATATCGGACTTCAGCTCATTTTCGCCGTTCACAAGAGAACGAACCCCGCTGAAGCTGAGCTCTGCATCTTCCGCAAGATTTACGCCTGCAATCCAGCTGCCGAGATGCTCTGTTATCGCCTTGTCAGTAATTTTCACTATTGTTCTCCAGTCTCTGTGCGGCTTTCAGCCTTTGTGTGAGGGCTTGTCAGTCTTTTTGCTCAAATTCTTTTCTGATGGCGTCGCCGTCCTGATTCAGGCTGTGGCAGGGCTCATAGCTGTTGACGACCCCCTGGCTTTCAAAATACAGCGGGAACTGGTTCACATATATCGTGCGCCCGCTCGCCCCATTTCCGTCGTACGTATGCTCCACAAGATACCCGTTTTCCAAATTGTGTTTGATCTGCTCGGGAACGGTGTATTTGTCACTGAATTTGCCGAGAACCACGCTAGGTATGCCGCCGGCCCTCAGGCTGGCGAGCAGTTCGTCCGAGGTCTTAAGCGCCGCGGAAGCGTGGCAGCGCTCCGCCA
>ENA-OPDJ01000962-OPDJ01000962.1-human-gut-metagenome-genome-assembly--contig:-NODE-962-length-18221-cov-2.240669_pt1 | contig 18221 bp, 11 predicted proteins | sample MGYA00241621_ERZ501505 | MGnify/ENA primary metagenome ERZ501505 (study PRJEB25962, sample SAMEA2042624) | human gut metagenome | biome: human gut; feature: human-associated habitat; material: faeces... | reverse complement strand
AGAATGATCGATCCCGCTCCCGCAAAAAATGTCAGCAGGAAGGGCAGTAACGCCAGTGTCACCAGAATTCCCAGTACTCCGCCAAACAGTCCTTTAATCAGTGGAGCCGCAAAAACAAGAACGATCAGCGCAAGGATGATCCCTGCCTTATTCTGCTTCTTCTCTGCATGATAGCCACGCTGGGCCCGACTTTTCCTGCGGTTTTCGGCACTTCCTGTATCATGAGGCTCTTCTTCCTGTCCATCTCCGCGTACTGTTATTTCTGTGTACTGATCTGGCATCTCCCCGTTCTCTTTCACACGGGTGTCCTGATATCCGTTCTCTGTGTATTCCCCGTAATCTTCACTGTTCTCCTGAAGATCTGCCTTGATGATCGCGGCAACCTTCCCCGGATTTCCCAGTTCCCGGATCACTTCTCCTTCATTCTCCGGACCTGCATCATCAAAATATCCTTCATAATATTCCAGTGCCTCCTGTCTCTCCGCCTCTGAAATATCGGAAAGCAGCCGTTCAAGCTGTTCCATAAACTGCTTTCTGTTCATAATTATACTCCCTCCTCAAACATCCTGGTAATCTTGGATGAATAGATCTCCCATTCACTTCTGTAAAGATTCAGCTGCGCTGCGCCCTTATCTGTCAGCTTGTAATATTTCCGGTTTCTGCCTGCATATTCCATATTGTAGGCTTCCAGGCATTCATCCTTCTGAAGCCTTCGAAGAACCGGATACAGCGTGGATTCTGAAACTTCCAGAACACTTCGCACATCCTGGGTGATCTTATACCCGTAGGTACCGTCCTTCTCTCTGGAAATAACAGCCAGGACAATCGCATCCAGGAGGGCTGCTCCTGTATTAAATACCATCTGCTCACCTCTCTATAATATGTCAGGCGGACATTCGCAATCCGCCTGACTACATGCTCATGGAATGCGACTGCTTTCTGCATTCACATGATAAGTCATGTAATATTGTTCTGTGAATAATACTATATATCGTATAATATAGTTTTGTCAATAGTATTTAGAAAAATCCTTTCATCCTTTATAATATTTTCAGCAGTTTGAGATTGATATTATGGAGGAAATTATGACAGATTCAGATAAAATACAGACATTACCGCTTCCTTTTCTGGAGCGTATGAAAGAAATGCTTGGAGATGATTATGACGCTTTCCTTGAAAGCTACGAAAATCCCCGCACCTACGGTCTCCGTGTAAACACCGCAAAGCTCTCCTGCCAGGACTTTCAGGAACTTTCCCCTTTCCCAATCCGGCCGATCCCGTGGATCAGCACCGGATACTTCTATGATGAGGAAAGCCGCCCCGCCCGATGTCCTTACTACCAGGCAGGACTTTATTATCTTCAGGAGCCAAGTGCCATGACACCGGCTTCCCGACTTGCCATCGAACCGGGAGACTTTGTCCTGGATCTCTGTGCGGCTCCCGGAGGAAAAGCAACGGCACTTGGAGCTGCCTTAAATGATACCGGATTCCTTCTTGCCAACGATATCAGTACTTCCAGGGCCAGAGCCCTTCTTCGGAACCTGGAACTTTTTGGCATGAAAAATATGCTCGTCACCGACGAAAAACCCGCCAAACTTGCCCAGCGTTTCCCGGCTTTCTTTAACAAGATACTTCTGGATGCCCCATGCTCCGGGGAAGGCATGTTCCGAAAAGAGGAGGCACTTGCCCGTGACTGGACACCGGAAAAATCCGCGGAACTTTCCGATATCCAGAAAGACCTGATCTTAAAAGCAGCCGATATGCTCCGTCCAGGCGGAATGATGCTTTACTCCACCTGCACCTTCTCCCCCTGCGAAGATGAAGAGGTTGTGGCTTATCTTCTCCGTGAGCGTCCGGATATGGAACTTATGGAAATGCAGGGATACGAAGGATTCTCTCAGGGCCGCCCGGAATATGCCGGTATAGCCGATGATTCCGATTCCGAAATCACATTAAGCTTAAATATATTTAATCCGGAAGAACTTCAAAAATGCGTTCGAATCTTTCCACACAAAATGGATGGCGAAGGTCATTTTCTCGCCCTGTTCCACAAAAAAGGCGATTCTCTTCCACCTGTTTTCCGTTTCTCCGCAAAAGGGCCGGACAAAAACACTCGGAAATGGCTGGAGGAATTTTTCTCGGAGATCGGCCTGAAAACCATTGGCGGCCAGGAATTTGACTGGAACCGTGTGGAAGTCCGCAAAGATAAAGTGTACTATCAGCTGCCTTTCCCGCTGGATCTCCGTGGGATCTCCTTCCTTCGAAACGGTCTCTATCTGGGTGATCTGAAGAAAAACCGATTTGAACCGTCTCAGCCACTGGCGCTGGCTCTTCATAAAGGAGATGTGGAAGCCGTTATCTCTCTGCCGGTTTCTGATGAGCGGCTTACCCGTTATCTGAAAGGCGAAACTCTTATGATCGAGCCAGAAGAGGCCGCTCACAAAAAAGGCTGGCATCTTCTCTGCGTGGACGGTTATCCTCTTGGCTTCGGAAAACTTGTAAACGGAATCCTGAAAAACAAATATCCTGCAGGCTGGAGAGTATAAGCGCTCCGCTGCAGGATATTTCCCCACATCAATATAATATCACATTTGCCAGTCAGAGACCGAACCTTTCTGCAAAGTAAGTATTCGGTCTCTGACTTTTATTTTTCACAACAATATTTCTTACAACAGAATTTCTTTTCCCAGCGTAAACGAATAAATATACCGTTCCTTCACTTTCCGGCCTGTCATCCGCTCCAGCGCCTGGGCATAATCTTCCAGCTGAACACGATAACGATCGATCAGTTTCTGTTCTTCTCCACGTCTCACAAAGTCCGTTTTATAGTCCACCAGAACGATCTCTTCGTCCTCAATAAAATATCCGTCAATGATTCCCTGCACCAGAACATCTTCCTCGCACTGCCACTCCGGTTCCAGCTCCGAAGCTTTTCTTGCGATCACAAACGGCTGCTCCCTAAACAGCAGCTTCTTCTCTGAAGCCGCTTTCATCCTCTGGCCGAGAGATGATTCCACAAAGTTCCAGATGTCTCTTACCCGGACAGACTCAGCCTCTTTTCTTTCCATCTTCTTATTATCAACCCATTCTTTCAGCTGACTGCGGATTTCCTCCTGGCTTCCGGCATGTCCGTAATCCAGGCACTCCATCACCCGATGATAAGCCGTTCCGCGAAGTGCTCCTGTATAACCTTCCTCTTTTTTCTCCTCGATAAACCGAGGAACTATCGGCTGAATTTCTTCTTCCGTCTCATAATCCACCGTCTCTTCAAGATCCTGTTCACTGTGGTAACTTCTCTTTTTCAGTTCTGATACACTGACTTTCACAGGAAGATCTTCCAGATATTGATATGGATATATGAAAGAAAACCGTCTCTCGATCTCTTCCCGAATCTCACTGTCAAAAACTCTGCCCGGATTCCAGTTTTCCAGAGTTTCTTTCTTCATTTCCCGCTCTGCCTGTTCCACAATCTCATTTTCTGTAAGATCCTGTGCTGTGATCTTCGTCACCACAAATTCCGAAGGATCCCCATACAGTGGATTCATCCGGTTCATAAATATTCCATATTCATGGAAAAGTGACGACATACACCTGTGCCTTGCAAGAGATGGAAGTACATAATCCCAGTAAGTTTTTCCACGCATACGCAGTCCCAGAGAAAGCAGCTCTTCTTTACTGTCCCTTAATACGGACAGTGATGTCAATTTTTGTTCCAGATCTCCCACTGTTCCACAGAGAATCAGTTTTTCTTTTGCTCTGGTAAGTGCTACATACAGCACACGGAGTTCCTCCCCCAGACTTTCTTTAAGAAGTTCCCGGCGGATGATCTGTTTGCACAGGGATGATGCGATGATCCTCTTTTCCGGCAGTATGGCATCCGCACCGATGCCAAGATCCGGATGGATCAGGATACTTGCATTCATATCCCGGAAATTAAACCGTTTCCCCATTCCTGCCGCAAACACGACAGGAAACTCCAGACCCTTGCTCTTATGAATGGTCATGATCTGCACAGCACTTTCTCCTGCTCCGGAAAGATTCACCTCTCCGTAATCCACCTGATACTGCTGCAGCTTCTGGATATACCGTACAAAATTAAACAGACCACGATAACTTGTCTTCTCGTATTCCATGGCTTTTTCCACCAGCATGTTCAGGTTTGCACTTCTCTGTGCGCCATCTGGCATAGCCTTTGCATGGTTTCCATATCCGGTACGTTCCAACACTTCCAGGATCAGCTGGTGGACCGGCGTATATGCAGCCATATCCCGGAGTCCGTTCATTGTGTCCCAAAAACGGGACAGTTTCTCTCCCAGAGTTTTTTTCTTCTCCTCAAAAATCCGGTGTTCCCGATAATCCTCCACAAATGCCCGCACACATTCACAGATCATTCCCTCCGGATATGCGATCCGAAGCTCTGCCAGCTCCTCTGTGGTGCATCCCACAATGGGAGAACGAAGCACACCGGTCAGAGGAATATCCTGAAGAGGATTATCCAGCACCCGGAGATAATTCAGAAGTGTAACAACCTCTGTTGTGGAAAAATATCCGGTTCGGGACGCCGTATAGGACGGAATCCCTCTTGCAGCCAGCACTTCCCCAAAAGTCTCTGCCCATCCGGTGGCAGAGCGGAGCAGGATCACAATATCTCCATACCGTACAGGACGGTACTCCCCGGTTTCCTTGTCAAGCACAAGGTCATGTCCCACCATGGAACGGATTTTTCCTGCAATGGCCAGAGCCTCCAGCTCCCTTTCATTTTCCGGTGGGTCCACATCGGAATCCTCTAGGATCTCCCCGTCTTTTTCCACAAGAAGAACCTCAGTTTTTACAAATTCCGCATCCTGTCCCTCCGGAAAAGAGGATCCCGGATACAGAGCAGCCGCCTCATCATAATCAATTCCACCCAGATCCGCTCCCATGATCTGTCGGAAAATAAAGTTGACACTTTCCAGAACTTCCTGTCTGCTTCGGAAATTTTTGTGAAGATCGATCCTCTGCTCCAGGCTGTCTGTCAGAGAATAGCTTTTGTACTTCTCCATAAACAGCTCCGGACGAGCCAGTCGGAACCGGTAAATACTTTGCTTCACATCTCCTACCATAAAGATATTTTTACGGTCATTCACCCAGCCGGAAACATTCTGCATCAGGATTTCCTGAACCAGGTTGCTGTCCTGATATTCATCCAGAAGAACCTCATCGTATTTCTCGGAAAGTTCCCTTGCTGCCTGGCTTGGCGTACAGATATCTCCTTCTTTTTTCAGAAGGATCTCCAGGGCAAAATGTTCCATGTCTGAGAAATCCAGGACATTTTTTTCCCTCTTCTTGTCACTGAAACGCTGTGCAAAATCTTTGGTGAGTTTTACCAGCATCTTTAATGGTCCTGCAGATGCCAGCGTCAGCTCCGTCAGTTCCTCAAGACTGCACTGAAAATACCGGCTTCCCAGATCTTTCAGGATATCCTTTGCATCTTCCCGGATATCTTTTACCAGACTTTTCAGCTGGCCGGATACCCCTTCCATCTTTTTTGTGGAAAGCCTTGCAAATGAAAGATTCTGCAGAGTCTGTACCATCTGATCATAGTCCTGTTTATCGGACAGTTCCTGCAACTGCCGGATCAGCACAAGATCTTTCTGCAGGGCATCCAGATACAGTTCCGGTCCCTCACTTTCTCCACAGATCTCCATGGCACTCCGGTTCAGTTCTTCTGCTTCCTTCAGCGCACTGTCCACAATTTCCCACAGAGACTGGTACCACTTTGTTTCCACAATTCCTTTTTCCGGGTCCAGGCAATAATTCTCCACACAGCCATCCAGCCACTCTTCGGGCCAGGGATTACTCATGGACGCATCATACAGATCCAGAACATGCTCTTTCAGGCTTTCATCGGATTTCCCTGCCGCATAGCATTCCACAAAAGTGGTAAAATCCTCATCGCCCTCTGCATAATAATCTTCAAAAAGCTCCTTGAGCACGTCTTCCTGCAAAAGCTTCAGTTCTCCTTCATCTGCTGTCCTGTAACCCGGGTCCAGTCCGATCAGATGAAAATAATTCCGGATCACATAGGAGCAGAATCCGTCAATGGTCGTGATCTGTGCAGTATGGATCAGTGTCATCTGTCTCTGTAGATGCTCATTATCCGGATCTTCGGCCAGTGCCTGATCCAGGGCACGTTCAATACGTTCTCTCATCTCTCCGGCTGCCGCCCTTGTAAATGTCATGATCAGAAGGCGGTCAATATCCACCGGTTTCACAGAATCCATGATCTTACTTAAGATCCTCTGTACCAGTACTGCGGTTTTACCGGAACCGGCTGCCGCACTGACCAGAATATTCCTGTCCCGGAGCGTGATGACTTTTTCCTGTTCTTCCGTCCATTTCACAGCCATTTATTCGTCCTCCTTCATGATTTTTTTCCACAGGTCACTTTCTGAGAACGATGGTAATCTGTGAAACTCATATCCCGGTATCTTTCTGTCAAATCCGCACACTGTAATATACGGACAATAGGTACAGGCGTTCTTTTTTCCAAGCTCATAAGGCGCCACTGCCGCGTTTCCGTCCAGAATAGACTCCCGGATGTCGCAAATCTTACGGCGCACATATTCCCCCAGTGCATTAAACTGCTGCCTGGATGCCACCGAAGACCGCCTGCTGAAACTTCCGTCCTTATTTCTGGACACCGGTATGGATGCAAGGGTTTCATCAATCTTTATGCTTACATCATCATCCGCCTGGACCAGACCGTTCATTTTCAGTTTTTTCATCACCTGGTCCTGAACCCGCTCTACATCCGCACGGATCTTCTCCTGGATCATGGGATCTTTCACATTATAATAAAAAATTCCTGCAGGAACGATCTCCCGTTCCGGATATTTTCTCTGTTCCACCTTCAGCGCACCATCCAGATAGATCATCAGCTGAAGCTGCAGTCCATGATACAGTGCAAGCATATCAAAGGAAGTATTTCCTGTCTTATAATCAATGACCTTTACATAGACCCGGTTCTTCTCCGGCTCCTCCATAATATCCACACGATCGATCCGGCCACCTTCAAATTTCACCTCAAAACCTTCCGGCCGGAATTCTCCATGTTTCAGCTGTTCCTGCAGTGCCCACACCGTACGCCTTAAGATCCGTCTGGTACGCTCGATCATATATTCATTCCTTGCACTGCTTTTGAGAACTGTATTTCCGTAATCTGCGGAAACCTGATCCAGACAGTCATCTATGATACGGTTTCTCTCTTCCTCTGTAAGATCCGCCCAGTCCAGTCCCTCTTTTCGGACTTCCGCCGCAAATTTTTCCAGTGCCATGTGCATCACATTTCCCATATCCATAGCACGGAATTCATATTCCGCCCGTTCTGTCACTTTCAGGCCATACTGCAGAAAATGTGCAAATGCACAGGCCGCAAACCGCTCCAGCCGGGTAGCACTGTATGGAGAACCTTCCCCGTAAAGGATCCCTGCCACAGTTTTTCCGATCATATCCGATGGACGTTCCGAAAAAGATACTTCTGTCAGCCGTTTCACAAGTGTCCTATATTCCGGGCTCTGAAGGTACCAGCTGTACAATTCCTGGAACACTGCATCATCCCGATACTCTTCTCCCGCAAGACCTTTCAGCAGATAATCCAGACTGATTCCCGGAAGTTCCAGAAGCTCCATGGAGTCCTGCACTTCTCCACACTGCCGGATTTCCGGAAACATTTCCCGGATATTATTAATAAGAAAGGCCGGGCTTAAAGCTTTTCCCTGACTGTCTGACTGACAGAAAGAAAGACAGAGCAGTTCTCTTGGCTTGGTCATGTTCAGATAGAGATAAAATCTCTGCGTATTCATCAGTTCTTTCGGACCAGGTGCCAGCTGTATCCCCTGATCCTGAAAAAACTCCCTGTCAAGCTCTGTTAAAATCCCCCCACCGGAAGTATTCTTGGGGATATTTCCCTCATTGACTCCAACAAAAAACAGCGCCCGGATATCTTTCAGCCTGGTTCTCTCCATATCACCTACAAGTACCTGATCCATGCTTGGCGGGATCAACGCCACCTTGGCCTGGTTAAGACCTGTCTCCAGAAGCTGCCGGAAATCCTGGCGGCTCACTGTCTCCTCACCCAAGATCTCCACCATGTTGTCCAGAAGTTCCATAACGATCCCGTATATCTGAGCATACTCCTTCTCCATGGCCTTGTCGCCCTGTTCCTTAAATTTCAGTTCCTGATGTTTCAGTTTCTGCTGCACCTGGCTCTTCAGGGCAAACTCATAGAGAATGGTACAGTATTCCCGTACCGTCTTCTTCCCGCCTTTAAAACTTAACGCCAGCTCCCTGGTCTCATCCGCAAACCGCTCCCGGATCTCATTAAGCCTCTGAATATTTTCCGGAGGCATCCCCCGATAGATGCGCACCCATACTTCATCCCATTTCTTAAATCCCCGGATTCCAAGTGCCAGCACATAATTCTCCAGAAGATCTGCTTCTTCCCTGGTCACACAGGACATTCCACATCGGAGATAACGAAATACACTTTCATAGGAAAAATCCTGTACTGCCATCTCAAGAGCTGCCCGGAAATATTCCACAAAAGGATTCATCAGAACCGTATGTTTCTCATCAATGAAATACGGGATCCCGGCTGCTGTAAACACCTGCTTCGCAAGATTTCCGTACTCCTCCAGGTTACCGGTGATCACCGCGATCTCACCGTAGCGGCAGTCTTTTTCACGGACAAGTCTGGCAATCCGCCGGGCAGTTTCTTCCATCTCTTTCAGAGGACTCGTTGCGGAAAACATACAGATCTCATCCTGCTTCTTTTTATATACGTTTTTCCAGTAACGGAAGATATTTTTTTCCAGGAAATGAAGAGCCGGGGCCTGGGAAAACCTGGATTTTCTCACATCTTTCAAAAGAACCGGCTCCTCAATCTCCCTGGTCAGTTCCGAAAGTCTGTGGATCATCTGACGGCTCATGTAAAAAAGCTGATAGGGCTTCCCTCTGGTACTTAAATTCTCAGCCGCATCCATGGTCACCGTTACCATCACTTTTTCACAGACAGCAAGCAATTCTCCCACCACCCGCATCTGGATGGGAGTAAAACCGGTGTATCCATCCAGAAGAAGAACGCTGTTTTTCATCTTTCTGGAAAAAGGAAGAGCTTTTTCCAGAGCGTCCATCACTTCTTCTCCCGTCATATAATGATCCTTCAGATACCCGGTAAATGCCTGGTAAAGAACAGATACATCTTTCAGTTTCATCTGAAGTAATGCCCTGTCACTGGAATCCTCGATCATCTCCTGAATTTCACTGTCCCGGATATCGTACTGCATAAATTCTGACAAAATGGACTTCACTTCATCCAGATATCCCGCCTTACGCATCTGGCCTCCCAGGTAGGAAAGCTCCTTTCCATGCTGCTGGACCATCTTCTGGAGCACCATGCTCTTACCGGTTTCTTCCAGAAGCGTACGGCTGTCTCCGCCAACTTCCTCCAGCACGCGGTATGCCAGACGCTCAAAACTTAAAATATCAATATTCAGGATTCCTTTTCCCGGACTCATCTCCACCAGTGTCTTCTGGGTCTGCATGGTAAACTGTTCCGGCACGATCACAAAGAAAAGCTTCTCCGGATGCAGTCCGGCCTGTTCTATGATATTCTGATATGCATAACAGGATTTTCCGCTTCCGGAACTTCCTATAATAAACTGTAGTGACATTCTTTTCCTCCTGATTTTCCTGCAGATTTTCGGTCGCTCTGGCGCATTTTACACCTGAAGTATCTCTATCATACCACAAATCCTGTTCCCATAGAACGGGCGCTCTGGCATAAATTCTCTTCTCTTTTAATAAACTATATAAAAAAGCTTCGGGAGGCGTGCGCCATGAGTTCCAAAACCAGGATCATCGTCCTACATATGAAAGAGATCATCTACACAGCCGTCTTTCTGGCTCTGGCTGTTGTTCTGGCTGTCATCCTTTTCTTCATGTTCGGTCCCGGAAAAGCTGCCAGCCATACAGCCGGCGAAAAATCCCGCTACAAACCGGGTGTATACACCTCTTCCATTACCCTGAATGATAATACCTTTGATGTGGAAGTCACCGTAAACGCTGACAAAATCAAAGCCATTCGTCTGGTAAACTTAAGCGAAACAACAAAAGCTTCCTACCCTCTCATGGAGCCGGTTCTGAATTCCCTGGCAAGCCAGATTTATTCCAGCCAGTCCCTGGAGGACATTCAGTATGCAGGAGACCGGAAATATACCTCCCAGGTACTCCTTTCGGCCATCACAGACGCAGTAAAAAAAGCGGAGAACACATAAGCTCTCCGCTTTTTTATCATGTCAGGTAAATCCGATCATAAATCGTACCTTTCCATTACACTCTGTGATCTATCTTCAGATTTCAATCTTCTCCAGCACATCCTGCCAGATCCTTACACTTGCATCACTTGGCATTCTTAAATCTCCCCTTGGAGAAAGTGCCACACTACCTACCTTCGGTCCATCCGGCAGGCAGGAACGCTTGAACTGCTGGGCAAAAAATCTCCGGTAGAAGGTTTTCAGCCATTTCAGGATCGTCTCTTTATCATAAATTCCGTCAAAAGTCAGGCAGGCAAGCCGATAGATCTTATCCGGTGTAAATCCTGCACGCAGCATGTAATACAGATAGAAATCATGGAGTTCATAAGGTCCTACCAGATCTTCGGTCTTCTGGGCGATCTTGCCATCCTTCGGCGGCAGAAGCTCAGGGCTGACCGGCGTATCCAGAATATCCAGAAGAACTTCTTTCAACTCCTCATCCCCGCAGGTATCCGCATAATAACGTACCAGATGACGTACCAGTGTCTTCGGGACAGAAGCATTCACGCCATACATGGACATATGGTCACCATTGTAGGTTGCCCATCCAAGAGCCAGCTCGGAAAGATCTCCCGTTCCCACAAGAACTCCACCCTCCTTGTTTGCCGTATCCATCAGGATCTGGGTACGCTCACGTGCCTGACTGTTCTCATAAGTCACATCGTGGATGTCCGGATCATGTCCGATATCCCGGAAGTGTACATTTACCGCCTCTTTAATATTCACCTCAGTAAGTTTTGCACCAAGGCAGCGGCTTAACTTGCAGGCATTCTGATAGGTTCTGTCTGTGGTTCCAAAACACGGCATGGTCACACAGTGGATCTGATCTCTCGGCATTCCCATCCGGTCAAAAGCACGCGCCATTACAAGAAGCGCCAGTGTGGAATCCAGCCCGCCGGAAAGTCCTACCACCGCACTCCTGCTGTGGATATGTTCCATACGTTTCTTAAGTCCCATAGCCTGGATATTCAGGATCTCCTCACAGCGCTCATCACGTTCTTCCTTCACAGACGGAACGAACGGATACTGCGGATACTTTCTGGTAAGTCTGGTTTCTTCCTCTGCTACGGAAAAACCAACTCTTGTATGGCTACAGATGGAAACTGCCGGATATGTGGACATTCTTCTTCTCTCATCAGCCAGTCTCTGTACATCGATCTCACTGTAAATAATGCCGTTCTCAAAACGTCTGCTTTCCGCAAGCATGGAGCCATTTTCCGCGATCATATTCTGTCCGCCGAACACAAGATCCTGAGTGGACTCGCCCTCTCCTGCGCTTGCGTAAATATATCCGCAGATCAGCCGTGCGGACTGCCCGCTTACCAGAGTTCTCCGGTAGGAATCCTTCCCTACCATCTCATCGCTGGCAGAAAGATTGACGATAATATGGGCGCCGTTGATGGCATGACGGATACTTGGCGGTGCCGGAACCCAGAGATCCTCACAGAGCTCTGCCGCAACAGTGAATTCCGGGAATTCCTCACACTCAAAGATCAGGTCTGTTCCAAAAGGAATCTCATCACAGAACTCATCTTCCTCATTTTTCACGCCCTTCAGGAAGTCCACAAATTCCACATCTTCTTCCTCTGCACCGGCAAACTGTCTCTGTTCATAAAACTCATTATAATTAGGAATATGGGTCTTCGGCACAAATCCCACGATACGGCCATGATTCAGGGCAGCTGCCACATTATAGAGCTTGCCTCTGTGACGCAGCGGAAGTCCCACAAAGATCAGGGCATCCGTCTCTTTTGTCTCGTCTGCAATATGCAGAAGTTCATCCCACGCACTGTCCAGAAGACATCTCTGGAGAAAAAGATCGTGGCAGGTATAGCCTGTGATACAGAATTCCGGAAATACCATCAGCTTGACATGCTCTTTTTCCATTTCATGAATGGCCTTCAGGATTTCCTCCCCGTTTGCCTTGCAGTCTGCAACGGTAACTCTCGGCGTTGCTGCTGCCACCTTGATAAAACCATGCTTCATTTTTTCTTCCTCCTGCGGCTTATCGCTTGCACTCTTTTATGATTCTCTTAAGATCTTCCACGCTGAATTTATAATTTTTATTGCAGAAATGGCAGTTCATCTCAATGTCCTTGCCTTCCTGGACCATCTCGTTGAGTTCTTTTCTTCCAATGCTGATCAGCGCTTTTTCCACACGTTCTCTGCAGCAGTTGCAGTGGAACTGTGTGGGCAGTGTATCATTGATCTCGATATCAAAACCTTCCAGTACTTTCTCAAGAAGGCTTTCCGGTGTATGGCCCTGCTCCAGAAGGCTGGTAACAGAATCGATCTTTGATACGTTTTCCTCAAGCTTTGCGATCACTTCTTCCTCTGCAAACGGCATCAGCTGCACAATAAAGCCGCCGGCCTGACGAACCGTATTATCCTTATTCATCAGCACACCCAGTCCTACTGCAGACGGAACCTGCTCACTGGTGGCAAAATAATAGGTAAGGTCTTCTGCAATCTCACTGGTCTGAAGTGCAACCTGACCCACATATGGCTCTTTCAAGCCCATATCCTTGATCACATCCATAAACCCTACACCGACAGCTCCCGCAACATCCAGTTTGCCTTTGCTGTTTGCCGGAATACATACATCCGGATTTCCTACATAACCTTTTACATTTCCGTGAGAGTCTGCCGTTACCGTGATTCCCTGCAGCGGTCCGCCCGCATGGATACGAAGTGTAAGAAGATCTTTTTCCCCTTTCATCATTGCTCCCATCATAGCTCCACCGGTAAGGAGACGTCCCAGTGCCGCAGTTGCTACCGGGCTGGTATTATGATCCTTTCTCGCTGTCTCCACCATATCTGTTGTCACAGCCGCAAATGCACGAATCTGGCTGTTTGCCGCTGTTGCTCTTACAATATAATCACTCATATAAAAAAATTTCCTCCTTTATTTCTCTTCTGCCGAAATTCCCTTGCCATGTTCTCTTGCCACAAAAGTCAGCCTTCCACTGTCTGGCTTCGGTGCATCCTTGGTGTATGCATCATAAACTGCCAGAGGGATAAGGCCCGCCTTTTCAAGCAGTTCCCGGATCTTTTCCGGCTCGTAGGCCTTCTGGTAATGGATTTCTTCATCTCTCTCATAAAGTCCGTCTTCTCTTGGAAGAAACAGAGTCAGGTCATAAACGTTGATCCCTGTCTCCTCGTCAAATTCATTTTCCCAGATAAAGCTTCCCTCTTCCCGGTTCTCCGCAATGGTAGTATTTCCAAGCATTTCTCGATATTTATACGGGGTGTTCATATCAAATATAAAAATCCCATCCGGATCAAGATAATTATTCACCAGTTTAAATACAGTAAGAAGATCTTCTTCCTCTGTAATATAATTCATACAGTCACAGACGCTGACGATAGCCCGCACTGTTCCGTAAAGTTCAAACTCCCGCATATCCTGCTCCAGGTAAAGGATCTCATGGCCGGACTCTGCCCGTTTTTCCATGGCCTCTCCCAGCATTTCCTCGGAATTATCTACGCCGATCATATCATAACCGGACTCTGCCAGAAGTTCCGTCATCACTCCGGTCCCGCAGCCAAGTTCCAGCACGATCCCGTCTTCAATTCCGTATTCCTTAAGGCTTCCGATCAGATATTCCGCCCATTTTTCATATTCCACATTGTCCATGAAGATATCATAAACTCTGGCAAAATCGCTGTATGCTTCCATAAAAACCTCCAAATATTTTCCGGGCGTTCCATCGCCCGCAGCGTTCACATTATACCATGTCTTCCTGTATAAGTATACGCCTCTGACATAATATGACACAAAAAATCCGGGACCGCAGCCACAAAAGCTGTGATCCCGGATTTCTTATCTAACCGAATCTCCTGCTGCTCCAGGCTTTACTGTACAGGCATATAGTATACGTCTGCAGCCTCACCGTGCCAGTAGAAGCTTGTTCCATCCTCTTCATATACATCACAGTCATACTGAGAAGAGAAGGTGAAACGGTTTCCTTCGTTATCCATCCATGCACCGTTTCCGTCCGGAACGATAACACGTGGTTTACCATCGGAGTTTCTGTAAATAGTTCTTGTCTCATCTGTGTTGCCAAGCTGCTCATCTGTAAATCCGCCATTTACAATAGCACCGGAGGAGCTGCTGTCAGTGGATGCAGTTCCATCGGAAGAACCGTCAGATGTACTGCTTCCGTCTGTAGATGTTCCGTCAGATGCTGCACTTCCGTCTGTAGATGTGCTTCCGTCGGCAGCTGCAGTTCCATCTGCTGCTGTTCCGTTAGAAGAAGCTGCTGCATTACCTTTACCGGCAGTCTTGGCTGCGGAACCATTTGCCGCACTCTTCAGAGTGGAATCACCAAGGATTGCAAAGCTGTCGACAGACTCCTGAACCTTTTTCAGAGCATCCTCTTTTTTAACAGATGCCACAAGGCTGTAATACTCGCTGTCATTTACAAAATATTTATTGATGGCATATACATAACCATCACTCTTGGTTGTATCCTTGTATTTTACAGTGTAGGAATAGATATTGATTCCATCTTTCTGGTCTGACTTATAATCCTGGATCTCAAAATCGGTTCCATTGACCATGTTCTCTGCCTGTGTCATGGAAACGGCCATATCCTGTGAATTCGGAATTACCGCAGACTCCAGATCTGCACCAGAACCGTGAAGGATCAGAATTTTACCCTGATCCGGAGACTCAAAGCTTAACATATCTGTCTCATCGGATTTATTAGCCCAGGTTGCATCCGGAAGCTTAATCGCTACGGATTTATCCTTGGATGTGTAGGTTGTGTTCTGTGCATCTGCCGCAACAGTCGGTGTAGCTGTCGCTTTCTTCGCAGGTGTAGGAGTAGGAGTAGACTCCACAACCACGCTGTCCTCTTTTCCACCTCCGAAACTACATGCAGTCATGACACCAGAGAGAGCAACAGTCATAGCTAAAAGTGCGATAAATTTTTTATTCTTCATAGTATCCTCCTCATAATCATCATCAGTCACAAAGTGTGTCCGGAATATTCGCTCCTGAACACACTCTTTGCTACATTTTACGATTTTATTACAACTTTGTCAATTGATTTCTCCCTGTACTTTATGAATATCCTGTAAACAAATATCCTGTTCCGTACAAACTTCTTCCTATATTATAATCTCCCCAGATGTGCCTATCTTATTCCATTCCACATCAGATTCTGTATTTCCGGTTTTACGTCTCCGATACAGAATTTCTGTTTTCTTTTAATCTGTCCCCCTTTTTTTTTCGATAATTGTGTCTTTATTCGTATACACTCATGTTGTAAAGTATATCCAACCAAAAACATATGAAAAGAGGACATCTATATAAAGATGTTTTCGGGAAAGGATTCATAACTATGGAAAAAGCAGTTCAGACATCTCAGGGAACCGATCAGGAACTTTCATCTGTTCAGTTTCTCACCATCACAGCCGTATTTGTTGCACTGACTTATATCTTCACAGCATTTATTAATGTCAAGCTTCCAATTGCAGCCAACGGCGGACTGATCCACCTTGGAAATGTACCGCTCTTCATCGGTGCCATTTTATTTGGAAAGAAAACCGGAGCCATCGCAGGCGGAATCGGAATGGGCTTGTTCGACCTTCTCTCCGGCTGGACCCTTTGGGCACCATTTACCCTTATCATCGTAGGCATCATGGGATTCACCGTAGGTAAAATCACAGAAGACCACAAACATCAGAACATGAAATGGTATGTGATCGCCATCGCAGCAGCCTGCGTGGTCAAGGTTGTCGGTTACTACATCGCAGAAGTTATCATCTACGGAAACCCTCTGGCACCTGTATCTTCTATTCCTGGAAACCTGGTACAGATTGGAGTTGCAGCAGTTATCGTTCTCGTAGTGATCACACCATTAAACCTTGCAGCAAGAAAAACCGGATTAAAAAAATAAATAACCAAAGAAAACAAGAGGTGAGTTTATGTATAAGATCATGACACCGGGACCTACACAGGTCGCAGAAAATGTCCGTCTGGCAAGAAGCCTGGAATGCACCAACCCGGATCTGGACGAAGATTTTGTCGAATTTTATAAAGAAACCTGTGAGAAGATCAGCGCTCTTCTGGGTACTCAGCTTCCAAAAGAAGAAATGCTGGAGTACTTAAACAGGGTAGAACTGGTTTATGATGAAAAGACAAACGAGATCGTAGCCCCAACCTTCCGTCATGACATTTTCCGTACTGCAGACCTGGCAGAGGAAGTGGCAAGGTTCTACGGCTATGACAATATTCCTACAACCCTTCCAAAGGGAGAGGCTACCACCGGTAAGCTGCCCTTTGACCTGCGGATCCAGCAGACAGCCAGAGATATGGCAGAGTTCAACGGATTTTCTCAGGGATACTGCTATTCCTTTGAAAGCCCGAAAGTATTCGATAAACTGCGTCTGCCGGAGGATTCACAGCTTCGTAAGACGGTAGATATCATGAACCCGCTTGGAGAAGATTACAGTGTCATGCGTACAACATCTCTGAATGGTATGCTGACATCTCTTGCAACAAACTACAACAGAAGAAATAAAAATGTCCGTCTGTACGAGCTTGGAAATATTTATCTTCCAAAGGCACTTCCACTGACAGAACTGCCGGACGAAAGAATGCAGTTTACACTTGGAATGTACGGAGATGGAGACTTCTTCAGTATGAAAGGTGTTGTAGAAGAGTTCTTTGAAAAAGTCGGACTTCATAAGAAAGAAACTTATGATCCAAATGCAGGAAAGAACTTCCTTCATCCGGGACGTCAGGCAAACATCGTTTACGATGGAAAGGTTGTCGGATACATGGGTGAGGTTCATCCGGAAGTTGCTGATATCTATGGAATCGGTGAAAGAGCATACGTTGCTGTCATCGATATGCCACAGATCACAGAGCTTGCAACATTTGAAAGAAAATACGAAGGAATTGCAAAATACCCGGCAGTCAGCCGTGATATCAGTATGGTAATGCCAAAATCCATCCTGGTAGGACAGGTTGAAGAAGTGATCGAGAACAAGGGTGGCGCTTATCTGGAAAGCTATAAGCTGTTCGATATCTATGAAGGCGCTCAGATCAAGGCAGGCTTCAAGTCTGTTGCTTACTCTATCACATTCCGTGCAAAAGATAAGACTCTGGAAGAAGCTGACATTTCAGCTGCTATGAACCGTATCTTAAAGGCACTGGAGGAAATGGGTATCGAGCTTCGTAAGTAGGCGAAAAGAGGTCAAAAGAATGAAACGACAGGATTTTTATTTTGATTTACCGGAAGAGCTGATCGCGCAGGATCCGCTTGAAGACAGATCCAGTTCCAGACTGCTTGTTCTTGATAAAAAAACCGGTGCAACCAGTCATCACATTTTCCGTGAGATCAAAGATTATCTCAAACCGGGAGACTGCCTTGTGATCAATGATACCAAGGTTATCCCGGCAAGACTGATCGGTGAAAAAGAAGGAACCGGCGGAAAAGTCGAAGTTCTTCTTTTAAAACGAAAAGGAAATGATGTCTGGGAAACACTTGTAAAACCAGGAAAGAAGATGAAACCCGGAGCAAGAGTCAGCTTCGGGGACGGTCTTCTGAAAGGGGAAGTTCTGGAGGTTGTAGAGGAAGGAAACCGTCTGATCCATTTTGAATACGAAGGAATTTTTGAAGAGATTCTGGATCAGCTTGGACAGATGCCGCTTCCGCCTTATATTACGCATACATTGAAAGATAAGAACCGTTATCAGACCGTTTATGCAAAATACGAAGGGTCGGCAGCAGCCCCAACGGCAGGGCTTCATTTTACGGAGGAACTTTTTCAAAAATTAGAGGAAAAAGGAGTACTTGTAGCAAATGTTACGCTGCATGTCGGGCTTGGTACTTTCAGACCGGTAAAAGTGGA
>ENA-OPDJ01000961-OPDJ01000961.1-human-gut-metagenome-genome-assembly--contig:-NODE-961-length-18226-cov-10.623906_pt1 | contig 18226 bp, 20 predicted proteins | sample MGYA00241621_ERZ501505 | MGnify/ENA primary metagenome ERZ501505 (study PRJEB25962, sample SAMEA2042624) | human gut metagenome | biome: human gut; feature: human-associated habitat; material: faeces... | reverse complement strand
AAAGCATGGTGCTGGAGTTAAGCTCCAGCACCACCAACTTTGTCTACAGTCTGAGGGACAGGGTTTTCACCCTGTCCCTTTTCCTTCCTAACAGCGGAATGTGGCGCATTCTGTCTGCTCGCAGCAGCAGGCGTTTCCGCCCTCCACGCTGATCTTTCCCGCGTGACAGACGCAGTCCTCATTGTACATACATTCCCTTGCCTTACAGTCGATGCCGCAGTTGGCGGAAGCTTCTTTCATCTGATTGGAGTAAGAGCCCTCTCTTCGCTCCTCGAAGCTGTCGCAGCAGGTCTCTGCCGCCCGCTTCGCACTGTCTCCGCCCACGGTGATCTTATCCAGGTTACAGTAGTAATTCTGGTTGTGGGCACAGGTCTGTACGGTACATTTTAATTCTGGCATACTATCCCTCCTTTACTGGCCAATGCCTGTATCAAAGATAGTATGCCCTGTTTCTCACAGATCTATCCTTTTTTATTCCTCGACCTCTACTTCCCGGATGGTCTTGTCGGCGATCTCTTTCTGGATATCCTCAATGAAGGCCGTCAGATCTTTCTGACCTTCATCTCCCGCGAACCGGCTTCTGACGGAAACCTTGCCGGTCTCCTCTTCTTTCCCGCCTACAACCAGCATATAGGGGATCTTGTTCACCTGAGCCTCCCGGATCTTATAACCGATCTTCTCTGCCCGGGTGTCGATCTCGGAGCGGATGCCTGCTGCCTCCAGAGCCTCATATACCTTCTGCGCATAATCCATATGCTTGTCGGAGATGGGAAGCACCTTTACCTGCACCGGCGCAAGCCAGGTTGGGAAGGCTCCTGCAAAATGCTCGATCAGGATGCCGATAAAGCGTTCGATGGAACCAAAGGCAACCCGGTGGATCATGATCGGACGATGTTTCTCTCCGTCTGCTCCTGTGTACTCCAGGTCAAACCGCTGAGGCATCTGCATATCCAGCTGGATAGTCCCGCACTGCCAGGTTCTTCCGATGGAGTCCTCCAGATGGAAGTCGATCTTCGGCCCGTAGAAGGCGCCGTCTCCTTCATTGACGATATAGTCAAGGCCCATGTCGTCCAGCGCGCCACGAAGACCTTCTGTCGCCATCTCCCAGTCCTCGTCGCTTCCCATGCTGTCCTCCGGACGGGTGGACAGTTCTACATGATATTTAAATCCAAACAGGCTGTAGACTTCATCGATCAGCTGGGCCACGCCCTTGATCTCATCCCGGATCTGCTCCGGCGTCATAAAGATATGGGCGTCGTCCTGAGTAAAGCAGCGGACACGCATAAGTCCGTGGAGCTGGCCGGATTTCTCATGCCGGTGTACCAGTCCCAGCTCTCCCATCCGGATCGGCAGATCCTTGTAGGAGCGGGGCTCTGACTTATATACCAGCATGCCGCCCGGGCAGTTCATGGGTTTTACCGCATAGTCTTCCTCGTCGATGACTGTGGTATACATGTTGTTTTTATAATGATCCCAGTGTCCGGAGTTCTCCCACAGGTGACGGCTTAAGATAATAGGTGTGGACACCTCTACATAGCCTTTCTCCCGGTGGAGCTTTCTCCAGTAATCCAGAAGGGTGTTCTTCAGTTCCATTCCTTTTGGCAGGAAGAAGGGGAAGCCCGGTCCCTCGTCGCTCATCATAAAAAGTCCCAGTTCTCTTCCCAGTTTCCTGTGATCCCGCTTTCTTGCCTCTTCCATCATGTGCAGGTAGTCGTCCAGCTCACTTTTCTTGGGATAAGCCACGCCGTAGATCCGGGTGAGCATCTTGTTCTTCTCATCCCCTCTCCAGTAGGCGCCTGCAAGGCTGGTAAGCTTAAATGCCTTCACCGCCTTCGTGGACATAAGATGAGGGCCTGCGCACAGATCTGTGAATTCTCCCTGGCTGTAGAAACTGATCTCTTCCCCTTCCGGAAGATCCTCCACCAGCTCTACCTTATAAGGTTCCTCTTTCTCCTTAAAATATGCCACTGCCTCGTCTCTGGATCTGGTAAAGCGCTCCAGCTTCAGATCCTCTTTGACGATCTTCTTCATCTCCGCCTCGATCTTCTCCAGATCCTCTGTGGTAAACGGAGTCTCCCGGTCCAGGTCATAGTAGAATCCGTTGGCGATGGAAGGACCGATGGCAAGCTTGGTCTCCGGATAGAGCCGCTTTACTGCCTGGGCCATAATGTGGGATGCGGTGTGGTTGAAAGCCCCTTTTCCTTCCTCAGAATCAAAGGTCAGGATCTCCAGTTCGCAATCCTTGTCCAACACGGTACGCAGGTCTTTCACCTCTCCGTCCACCTTGGCGCAGGTGGCCACTCTGGCCAGGCCTTCGCTTAAGTCTCTGGCTACGTCGATGACTGCCATGCTCTGTCCATACTCTTTTACCGATCCGTCTTTCAGTGTGATTTTCATGTTCTCTCTTTCCTTTCTTTATATGTTTTAAGATTCTTTCTCCTGGGTTTCCAGTTCGCCGGCAAACAGCCTGTGGATCTCCGGGCAGGCCTGCTTCAGGGACAGAGGTCTTCCATCCCGGTTGATAAAGCAGTGCTTGGACGTCCCCCGGCAGTGGACCATCCCTGTCTTATCGCCGATCACTTCATAAGCCACAGTCAGCTTGATGCCGTTATAGGACTGGATATGGGTCTCGATGGTAACGGTGTCCCCAAAGTGCACCATCCGCAGGTAATCTGCCTCCACGGAGAGCACCGGGCTTAAGATTCCCCGCTCCTCCATCTCTTCATATCCAAATCCGATCTGGTCCATCAGATCGGTCCTTGCCTCTTCAAACCAGCGGATATAGTTGGAATGATGGACGATCCCCATCTGGTCTGTCTCATAATACTGTACTTTGTGCCTGCAGGTTCTTCTGCTCAAACGCTTCACCTTCCTTATCTGCCTGTGCCATGGGAACAGGTGCTCCCCGGAAATAAAAAAATCCCCTGCAGCAGATCTGCTGCAGGGGACGAGTCTTTCCCGTGGTTCCACCCCAATTGAACCGGACAAACGCCGGAACCTCTTTCCTTATGACGATAACGGAGTCACCGGACTGGTTCGCAGTCACTCGGAGGTGGTCTTCAGACAGTTCCCGGATAAGAAGCTCTCAGCCTGTTGCTCCTCTCTCTTGATCCCTTTCCTGTCCTACTCTTCTCTTCAACGTGTTCCCATATATGTACCCATTATAGCACCCACGCCTTGTTTGTCAACCCCGGATTATCCCGCCAGCCACAGTTTCAGCACCGCCAGGGCCTCCCGCACCATATAATTGACAAACAGTACCGGAAGGCAGCCGGCGCACAGACGCCCCAGATCCTGATATCCTGCCCGCCTGGCATAACGGCATGCCCGGTACATATGGTAATGGCTGGTGACAATCCCCACCGGAAGGCTCAGATCCTTAATATACGCTGCGGAGAATTCCAGATTCTCTCTGGTTGTGGCCGACCGATCTTCACAGTAGATCCGCTCTCTGTCGATCCCCTGCCGGATCAGGTACTCCTCCATGGCTTTTGCCTCAGTGATATCCTCTCCTTCTCCCTGGCCTCCGGATACCACCACCTTCGTCTCCGGATGGCGCTTCAGGTATCCTGCTGCCACCAGAAGCCTCCGCTCAAGGGAATCTGTCACTCGCACCCCCGCCACATGGGCGCCCAGCACCACAAGCCAGGAAAGCTTCCGTTCCTTCCAGGGCCGCATCCCGGTAAACACCGCCAAGATCAGCGTCAGCATTATCACAAGGCCTACACAGACGCCTGCCCGGATAAGGAAGGCTCCCCATTCAGGCAGCACTCCCTGCAAAAAGGCAAGGAGGAAAAAACAGCCCCCCAGCACAGGCCAGAACCTGGCAAAGGTAGAGTTCCACCTGTGAAGGGTGATCCCCATTAGCAGATAATAGCCGACGCACAACACGCCGGCTATTCCGAAAGCTATCTGCCACAACATTTCTTATATTTCTTTCCGGAACCGCAGGGACAGGGATCGTTTCTGCCGATCTTCTTCTCCTTGCGGATGGTTCCGGACTCCTTCTGTTCTTTGTACAGCTTCTTCAGTTCTTCCTCGGAGTAGATCTCCTTCCACTGAGGAAGCTCATAAAGCCAGTCCGCCTTGGCCGCCACCATGTTTTTGTAAAGCTTCTCTTTATCAAAAGCAAGGCTTACCTGGGTGTCCTCATCCATGGTCTCAATGGGATTGGGCTCTTTCAGACTCTCATTGATACCGTCCAGGAATCCTACCATGGTAAGGACCTCCTGTCCGTACTTCTCCGCCAGTTCCTTCACCGTTCCCTTTACTTCCTCATCCGGGTTCTCCAGGAGCTGTCCATAAATCTCCTTCTCGATCTGGAAATAAGATCCCCAGAATCTCTGAAGCTGTCCTCTGTCTGCTTTCTCATTATAGGCAAGGCTCTGCCACTGTTCCAACAACGTATGACTCATGTTCTTGTCTCCTTTTGTATCTGATTCATTTGCAATTTTTTACTGCTATCTATATAATATACTAAAGACTGGTAGAGATGTAAAGGAGGATTCCCATGAAAAAGACAAAACGTATCCTGGCGGCCGTGGCTGCGCTCCTGCTTTTTGCTATGTACGGGGCGACTCTTGTCTTCTCCCTTCTGGATCTGCCCGCCTCAGAGGATCTCCTGATGGCCTCCGTGGCCTGCACCATCATCTTCCCGGTGCTACTCTACGCCTATATCCTGGTGTACCGTGTGCTCAAAGGCCGAGGAGAAGAAGATCAGGATCAGCCTTAAGCACCTGTTTCCTGGCCTTTCTTTCTTCCCGTTCCCTTTGTTTCTTCCTTTTGGTCAGATATTCTTCCATGGAAAGCTCTTCCAAATAACCATCTTTACTTCTCTGCTGCATTGTGTTACCTCCATTTTCTGTCTTTCAAGCGGTATTCTTCTGCTTTCGCGCCCCCTCACTCCCCGCTTTTATTATTATATGGAACCGGTCTTGCGGATATGACATCTTTTTTATGTCCCTGCCATTCTATCGTGAAAATGTGTACGGCCTGTGGCAGATTTCTAAAAATACCATGAGGGATTTCTTAAAAAAGATTAAGAAAAAGCTGCTCTGTCCTTTCCTCAGACAAAGCAGCTTTCTGATGTTCCTTTCTTATTTCCGGTAGATAATATCGTCTCTTCCCGGTCCGTTGGAGATCATGGTGATGGGATAGCCGATCTCCTGCTCTACAAACTCTATGTATTTCCGGCAGTTCTCGGGAAGTTCCTCGTACTTCCGGATGCCGCGGATATCACAGTTCCAGCCCGGCAGCTTCTTGATCACCGGTTTTGCCTTCTCAAGAAGGTGGGTGGGCGGGAAATCCCTGACTTCCTTGCCGTCGATCTCATAGGCTACGCACACCGGGATCTCCTCCAGATATCCCAGTACGTCCAGCACCGTGAAGGCCACGTCCGTGGTTCCCTGCATCCGGCAGCCATAGCGGGAAGCCACGCAGTCGAACCATCCCATTCTCCTGGGACGTCCGGTTGTAGCGCCAAACTCGCCGCCGTCGCCACCCCGGCGTCTCAGCTCATCTGCCTCTTCTCCGAAGATCTCACTGACAAATGCTCCGGCTCCCACTGCGCTTGAGTATGCCTTGCACACAGTGATGACCTGTCGGATCTCCTGAGGTGGAACTCCGGCTCCCACTGCGCCGTAGCCGGCCAGGGTGGAAGAAGAAGTTACCATGGGGTAGATCCCGTGATCCGGGTCCTTCAGAGATCCCAGCTGTCCTTCCAGAAGCACGCTCTTTCCTTCCTGCAGCGCATTGTGCAGGAACAGCGCGGTGTCGCACACATAGGGCTCCACCATCTCTTTGTAGCTTTGCAGTTCCTGATACAGCTCCTCCGGATCGATCAGGGGTTTATGATATAGATGCTCCAGCAGCACATTCTTCTGCTCTGCCACACGCACAACCTTCTCTCTCAGAAGGGCGTCGTCGAACAGCTCGCTGACCTGGAAGCCGATCTTGGCAAATTTATCTGAATAGAACGGCGCGATCCCGAACTTGGTGGAACCAAAGGACTTGCCTCCCAGCCGCTCCTCCTCATAGGCATCAAAATTCTTGTGATAGGACATCACCATCTGCGCCCGGTCCGATACCAGAAGCTTTGGCTTTGGCACACCCTGGTCCACGATGGACTGCACTTCTTTGAATAAAACCGGGATATCCAGCGCTACGCCGTTGCCGATCACGCTGGTCGTGTGATCGTAGAAGACCCCGGACGGCAGGGTGTGGAGCGCGAACTTGCCATAATTATTGACAATGGTATGTCCCGCGTTGGCTCCTCCCTGGAAACGCACGACAATATCTGCTTCCCTGGCAAGCATATCGGTAATCTTTCCCTTGCCCTCATCTCCCCAGTTGGCGCCTACTACTGCTTTTACCATATTCATTCCTCCTAAAGTCGGTAATCACCGTTTGCATTATACTATATTTTTCCCCCGGTGTAAACCGTCAAATCACGCTACATCAAAGGCGCCAGAAGGCGCAGCACCTGGCCGGAGACCTTGGTCAGGATGGTCCGGTTCTTCACCTCCAGAAGAGTCACCTTGTGGCACTTGGTAAGGGTGTGCTGGAAGTCCCGCTCGATCCGGTCGATCTCCGAGTTGTTGTAGATAAAGGTCCCGCATTCAAAATGCAGGTACAGGCTCCGATAATCCAGATTGATGGTCCCCACTGTGGCGGTATCGTCGTCGGACACAAACACCTTGGCGTGGACAAATCCCGGCCGGTATTCATAGATCTGCACCCCGCCCTCGATCAGCTCCTTGTAGTAGGTCTTCGCCACCACAAAAGCATACCACTTATCCGGGATATGGGGCATGATGATGATCACTTCAATACCGCTCTTAGCCGCCCGGGTCAGGGTGGTGAGCATCTCATTGTCCAGGATCAGGTAGGGAGTCATGATATGGACGTATTTCTTGGCATGGTTCAGGATGTGGAAATACACCTCTTCCCCTACATTTTCATTGTCAAAAGGACTGTCCGCGTAAGGGATCACATAGCCCAGCTCCCGCCTGAGCCCCTCCCGCTTCCTGGTGAGATAACGGCTGTAATTCTCCGGCCTTCGCTCCTCCACGTTCCACATCTGCAGGAAGATCATGGTCAGGCTCTGCACTGCGTCCCCTTTCAGCATCACGGCTGTGTCCTTCCAGTGTCCGAACCGCACCTTCCGGTTGATGTATTCATCCCCCAGGTTGATGCCTCCGGTAAAGCCCACCTTCCCGTCGATCACGCAGATCTTCCGGTGATCCCGGTTATTCTGGGTGGTGGAGAGGAAAGGCCGCACCGCATTGGACATCTTGCACTGGATCCCATGGCGCCTGAGCTGTTCCGGATAATTGTAAGGCAACATGGAGATGGCGCACATACCGTCGTACATAAACCGCACTTCCACCCCTTCCCGCACTTTCTTGCGCAGGATCTTCAGAATAGTATCCCACATATATCCTTCTTCCACAATAAAATATTCCATGAAAATGAACTTCCGGGCGGCTTTCAGTTCCTCCACAAGCTGCCGGAACTTATACTCTCCCAGCGGAAAGTAAGTCACCTCTGTATTCCGGTAAGTAGGAAATCCCAGCCCCGACAGATAGTAGGACAACTGGGCGTTGGCGGATTTGCTGGCCCAGATCGCCTCCACCACCTCCCGATCCTGCTGCATATAAGAGTCTGTCTCCACCTTCAGCGCCGCCTGCCGGTCCCGCATGAAATGAGTCCCCGGCTGCAGCTTGGTAAAAATATAGAACAGTGTGCCAAATCCCGGGAAGGCCATGACAAAGAGCATCCAGGTCATTTTAAAAGCCGGATTCCCCTCGGAATTGATGATATAGATCAGCACGATCACGCCCAGGACGGTCAGCGCTCCATAGATGTATTTCAGGTATGCCTCCAGATACGTGCTGCTCCAGGCAAAAAGCCAGATCTGGAGCAACAAAAGCAAAAGGATGATCCCTGTTCTGCTGAAAACAATACGGAACAGGCCCTTCTTGGCTGTTCCAGGTGCTTCGTTTCTACTCATGTCTTACTCCCTTTCTCTTGAAAAAACACCCCGGATACAGTGTAACACACTTTCTCCTGCCGCTCAACCGTTGCCAAAAAACCTTAACAGGGAAAAGTTCCCCTTTTCTTTTCTGAGAAAAAGTATTACAATACAGCTAATAAGGGGTACTTCCCCTGCGAAAGGAGATCGAATCATATGGCAAAATGGCTGAAGAAGTTACTGGGACTGACCGCTCTTGCGGGAGCCGCCGCAGGAATTCTCTATTATTTTAAAAAGCGTGAATGCGGGGACGCAGAGGATGGGGAAGATGTATTTGAGGACGAGGATTTTGATCTGGACAGCGATCTGAAGTCCGCGGACCGGGAATATGTTCCGCTGACTCCTGGAAAGACAGAAGAAGCTTCTGAAAAATCAGAGGACGCCGCCCCCGAAGACAGCTCCGATTCTGACAAGGAATAGAAAAAGATCAAAAGCGCCGGTTTTGACAGCCGGCGCTTTTCCTGTCTCTAGAACTTTTTCCACAACTCCACCAGACGCCCCATAGCCTCCCGGATCTCTCCCTCCGTCAGGTTGGCATACCCAAGAAGGATGGTGGCCTGATCTGGCTTCCCCGGATGGATCTGGTAATCAGACAGGCCATAGACCCGGATCCCTTCTTCTGCGGCGGCCCGGATCAGCTCCTGCTCCGACTTTCCTTCCGGAAAGGTGAGAAGCAGGTGGACCCCCGCATGTTCCCCGGATATCCGGCAGGACCCAAGCAGCGGTTTGAGTTCCTCGATCAGCACGTCATGACGGCTCTTGTAGAGAGCCCTGGTCTTATTGAGATGTCTCTCATAATATCCTTCCTCAATAAATTTCTGCACGATCATCTGATCCACCTTGGACACGGTGGAATTGATAAAGCGGTGCTGCTCCTTATATCTCTCCAGAAGAGGTTCCGGCAGCACCATATAGCTTAAGCGGATGGCCGGGGCAATGGACTTGGAGAAGGTGCCAAGGTAGATCACCTGCCCCCGGCTGTCGTAGCCCTGCAGGGCCGGAATGGGTTTTCCCTTGTATCGGAACTCACTGTCGTAATCGTCCTCAATGATATAGCGACCGGGATCCTCCCCTGCCCACCGGAGCAACTCCATCCGCCGGCGCACCGGCATCACGATCCCGGTAGGATACTGATGAGAGGGAGTCACATAGGCAATATCGGCCCCGGTCTCCATAAGAGCCGCCACCTGCATGCCGTCCCGATCCACCGGCACAGCCACACGTTGGTAGCCCAGGTCTCCGGCCAGCCGGAATGCCTGCATGTAAGTAGGGTCTTCAAAAGCCACCGTGTGATCCGTGCCAAGGATGATGGAGAGCAGCATCAGGATATAGTCGCTTCCCGCGCCGATCACCACCTGATCCGGCCTGCAGTTCACTCCCCGGGCCTGGTAGAGATACCGGGCCACCGCCCGGCGGAACCCATATTCCCCCTGGGAATCCCCGGAGCGGAACAGTTCCGTCCGGTCGTCCATCAGGATCTCCTTGGACAGCTTCCTCCACACATGGTAGGGAAAGCTCTTAAGATCTACCCCGTGAGGGGTAAAATCATAACGCCAGGCCTTCTCTTCTCTGGGAAGTGTCTTCTCCTCTTCCTTCACCCGGGTCAGCTGATACAGCCCCTCCAGCCGGGAAGCAAAAAAGCCCCGGCAGGGCTGGGATTCAATATACCCTTCTGATAAAAGCTGCTCGTAGGCAAGCTCCACCGTACTCCGGCTTACCTCCAGATGGGCGGACAGAGCCCGGGTGGAAGGAAGTTTCTCCCCGCAGGCGATCTTCCCCTCCTGGATATTCTCCTTGATGTAGCGGTAGATCTGCTCATAGAGCGGCGTTTTTGAATGTGGTTTCAGATTAATGGTCAGTTCATTCATGGCAAAACTCCGGCATATACTGGATCGGGGACGGGGTATTTTCGAAAATACCACGTCCCCAATGAAAATTCAGCAATTTATTTTGGCAGTTTAAAGGAACTCTTCAGGGATACGATCCGGTTAAACACCAGATCCTCCGGCGTAGAATCCCTGGAATCGATACAGAAGTATCCGTTGCGCACAAACTGGAAGCTGTCCCCAGGAGCCGCTTCCCCGAAGCTGTCCTCCACCTTGCAGTCCTTCAGGATGGTCAGGGAATTGGGATTTAAGTTCAGGGACCCGTCTTCCTTATTATAAACGCCTTTTTCCTCGTCCACCAGGTTTTCATAGAGGCGCACTTCCGCTGTCTTCGCATAGGGCGCCGCCACCCAGTGGATGGTGCCCTTCACCTTTCTTCCGGTGAATCCGGTTCCTGCCTTGGTCTCCGGATCATAGGTCACATGGACGGTGGTCACATTGCCATCCCCGTCGGTCTCGTAATCCACACATTTGACAAAATAAGCGTTCATCAGGCGCACTTCATTGCCTGGGAACAGACGGAAATACTTCTTGGGCGGCTCGATCATAAAGTCCTCCCGCTCAATGTAAAGCTCCCGGCAGAAGGGAACCTTCCGGGTGCCAAGCTCCGGGTTCTCCAGGTTGTTGTCCACATCCAGGTATTCCGTCTCGCCTTCCGGATAGTTGTCGATGATCAGTCTGATGGGGTCTAACACTGCCATCATCCGGGGCCGCTTCAGCTTTAAGTCTTCCCGGATGCAGTACTCCAGCATGGCGTAATCCACAGAACTCTGGCTCTTGGACACACCGCACAGGTCGATGAACATCTGGAGAGATTCCGGCGTGAACCCGCGTCTTCTAAGAGCCGCAATGGACACAAGCCTTGGGTCGTCCCAGCCGTCCACGATCCCTTCCTGCACCAGCTTCTTAATGTAGCGCTTGCCGGTAACCACATTGGTAAGGTAAAGTTTGGCAAACTCGATCTGGCGGGGCGCCGGGTCAAATTCGCACTCCCGCACTACCCAGTCATAGAGCGGCCGGTGGTCTTCAAACTCCAGGGTACAGATGGAATGGGTAATCTTCTCCACCGCGTCCTCGATGGGATGGGCAAAATCATACATAGGATAGATACACCACTTGTCCCCTGTATTGTGATGGGCGATATGGGCCACCCGGTAGATCACCGGATCCCGCATGTTCATGTTGGGGGAAGCCATATCGATCTTGGCCCGGAGCACCTTCTCTCCGTCTTTATATTTTCCTTCCTTCATCTCTTCAAAGAGCCGCAGGTTTTCTTCCACAGAGCGCTCCCGGTAGGGACTGTTCTTCCCGGGCTCAGTCAGAGTCCCCCGGTATTCCCGGATCTCATCTGCAGACAGGTCGCAGACATAAGCCTTTCCCTTGCGGATCAGCTTCAGGGCGCACTCATACATCACGTCAAAATAGTCGGACGCAAAGTACAGGTGATCCTTCCAGTCCGCCCCCAGCCATTTCACATCTTCCTTGATGGACTCCACAAACTCCGTGTCCTCCTTGGTGGGATTGGTATCGTCAAACCGCAGATGGAAGGTGCCGTGATATTTCTTCGCCAGTCCGGAATTCAGAAGAATGGATTTGGCGTGTCCGATGTGGAGATATCCGTTAGGCTCCGGCGGGAAACGGGTGCAGACTTCACTGTACACTCCTTCCGCCAGGTCTTTATCTATTTCCTGCTCAATAAAATTCTTGGAAACTGTCTCTTCCTGCATGTTCTTCCTCCTCACAGAGCAATTATTTTCGCCCCTTATCTTATCATAAAACCCTCGTGGAAACAAGCCTGGGCAGCCATCTTCCCTTCCAGACTCAAACAGGCAAAAAAATTACTCCCTGTACTGGGAGTAATCAAGCTGCCGAGCGGAATCGAACCGCCGACCTCCGCCTTACCAAGGCGACGCTCTACCGACTGAGCCACGGCAGCAGATATCATTGATTGCAACAGTGATACTATACACTATAAACCCTGGTCTTGTCAATGATATTTTTCCAAAATCTTTTCTGTTTTTCCTTTTATCCTCTGAAGGGCATTGTCAATGGTTTTGGGGCTCCTGTCCAGAAGCCTTGCGATGGTCTTGTAATCCGTGCCCAGAAGGTGGAGATAAAGGACCCGGTTCTCCAGCTCGCTCAAAGTATCCTCCAGTTCGCTCTCCAGAAGTCTTACATATTCCTGGCTGATCAGAAGCTCCTCCGGATTGCTCTCCCCCTTGGCCTCCACAGTCTCGATCAGGGGCTCCTTCTCCTCGTTCCGGTCATAGAGGGACACATAGGAGTTCAAAGGCCCGTGCTTCTTCCGCCGGGAAGCCTCGATGGCAGTGTAGAGCTGCCGGGTGATGCAAAGCCTGGCAAAACTGTAGAAAGAAGACTCCTGCCGGGGATCATAATCCTGGACCGCCTTGAAAAGCCCGATCATCCCCTCCTGGATCAGATCCTCGTTCTCCCCGCCCAGAAGATACATGGCGTTGGCTTCTTTGCGCACCAGGTTCTTATATTTCTCCATGATATAATCCATGATCTTCCTGTCGCCGCCCCGCAGCTTCTCGATCAGCTGCTCGTCGGTCATCCGGTCGTAGGCGCTCACCAAACCGCCTCCTTTTCCTTCTTTTTTATCCCAGCCGCTGCCGGACGATCTCATAGGCCAGCACTCCTGCTGCCACGGAAGCGTTCAGGGAATCGATCTCCCCCTTCATGGGGATGGATGCCGTAAAATCACAGGTCTCCTTCACCAGCCGGCCCACGCCTTCCCCTTCATTGCCGATCACAAGGCCGATGGGACCGGTAAGATTCAGCCGGTACATGGGCTCTCCGTCCATATCCGCGCAGACAAACCAGATCCCCTGCTCCTTTAACTCCTCCATGGTCTTCACCAGGTTGGTGACCCGGGCCACCGGCGTGTAGTTTAAAGCTCCCGCGGAGGTTCTGGCTACCGTGGCGGTAAGCCCCACTGCCCGCCGCTTGGGGATGATCACCCCGTGGGCTCCTGCCAGATTGGCAGTCCGGATAATGGCCCCCAGGTTATGAGGGTCTTCAATATTGTCCAGAAGGATCAGGAAGGGATCTTCCCCCCGCTCTCTGGCCAGGGCCAGCATATCCTCCACCTGGGCATAGGCATAGGCTGCCGCGTCCGCGATCACCCCCTGGTGCTTCCCGGTCTGGGACAGCCGGGACAACCTTGCCTTATCCACAAACTGCACCTGGATGCCCCGTTTTTTCGCCTCTCGTAAGATGGTCTGCACCGGGCCGTCCTTGCACCCGTCCTGGACGTAGAGCCGTTCTATGGTCCGGTCCGCCCGGATCGCCTCCAGCACCGCGTTTCTGCCCTCGATCCGGTTTTCTTTTTCTTCCTGATAATGTTCCATGGTCATCGGTTCCTCTTTCCCTCTGTCTCTTTGCTTACTCATTTTGTCCCTTCTCATGGTCAAGCCCTGCCTTCACCAGCTCCAGCAGCCGCTCCCAGTCCTGCTTAAGATAGAGCCAGCCAAGAAGCGCCTCGAATCCGGTGGCCCGGTGGTAATCCTTAAGAGACTGATTCTTGGCAGTGGAAAAGCTTTTGGCGTTCCTGCCTCTTCGGTAGACTCCTTCCTCTTCCTCTGTGAGAAGCCCCTCGATGGCCTCCATCATCCGGGACTGGGCACAAGCCTGCACAAGAGCGCTGGTAGCCTTGTGGAGCTTCTTCACCTGCCGGTTTCCATCCCCCACCACCAGGGTGCGGATGATCAGATCATAGATGGCGTCCCCCAGATAGGCAAGCACCAGGGGAGAATATTCCCCCGGCTTTCCCTCCGGCAGCTGAAAGGTTTCCCTAAGAAGGGTATCAAACTGCCATGTTACGCTTTTTTCCATTTTACACCCTCTCTGGTATCCTCCAGAATGATCCCTTTTAACGCCAGCTCATCCCGGATCTCATCTGCCCGCCTGAAGTCCTTTGCCTTTCTTGCCGCCTGGCGCTCTTCGATCAGCTTCTCGATCTCTTCGTCCAGAAGCTCTTCTTCCTTATCCACGATCAGGCCCAGCACATCCGTCAGAGTCCGCAGCCGATCCAGCAGGTTCTGGAGATACTCTCTGGAACTGTTCTCATCCGCGCTGGTGTTGATGAATTTCACCAGTTCAAAGACTGCCGCCAGGGCGTCCGCCGTGTTGAAATCATCGTCCATGGCCTTCTCGAAAGCCTCCACGAAGGCGTCGGTCTGGGCAAAGTTTTTCGCCTCTTCTTCTGTCTGGGCCTCTGCCTTTCCATTTTTCATCCAGAACTTCAGGTTCTCCGCCGCGTTCACGATCCGCTCCAGGCCGCTTTTGGAAGATTCCATCAGCTGGGCGCTGAAATTCAACGGGCTTCTGTAATGGGCGCTGAGCATGAAAAACCGCAGCACCTGCAGGTCATACTGCTCACTGATCTCCCGCACTGTACGGAAGTTGCCCAGGGATTTGCTCATCTTCCGGTTATCAATGTTCAGGAAGGCGTTGTGCAGCCAGTAGTGGGCAAATTCTTTGCCGTTAGCCGCCTCGCTCTGGGCGATCTCATTTTCATGATGGGGGAAGATCAGGTCTTCGCCGCCGGCGTGGATGTCGATCTGTTCGCCCAGATATTTCCTGGACATTACGGAACACTCGATATGCCAGCCGGGACGGCCGTCGCTCCAGGGCGACTCCCAGGCAGGCTCTCCCTCTTTCTTTGGCTTCCACAGCACGAAATCCAGGGGATCTTCCTTCTCGTCCTCGCCGGTCACCAGGAGCGAGCGCTCGCCGGAACGCAGGTCATCCAGGTTCTTGTGGGACAGCTTCCCATACTCCTTGAACTGGCGGGTGCGGAAGTAAACGGTTCCGTTCTTCTCATAGGCATAGCCTTTATCGATCAGAGTCTTTATCATCTCCACCATGCCGCAGATCTCCTGGGTAGCCAGGGGATGGGTGGTGGCAGGCTTTACATTCATGCCCTCCATGTCCTTCTTGCACTCCTTGATGTACCGCTCAGAGATCTCCTGGGCGGATACCCCTTCCTCAATGGCTTTGTTGATGATCTTGTCATCCACATCGGTAAAGTTGGACACGTAGTTCACATCGTATCCCTTGTACTCAAAATACCGGCGCACCGTATCAAACACGATCATAGGCCTTGCGTTCCCGATATGGATGAAATTATAGACCGTGGGCCCGCAGACATACATTTTCACCTTCCCCGGCTCCAGGGGGACGAATTCCTCTTTTCTCTTGGTCAGTGTGTTATACAGCTTCATCTTCTTTTATTTCCTCCTCATCTAAGATCTTGATATTCTGTTCCTGCATACATCTCATATGCTTTTCCATCTCCAGGATCCGGCTGTGGAGCCGCAGGTTATCCGCCTGCAGTTCCCGGATGTCGTTGCTGATGGGATCCGGCAGGTGGATCTGGTCCAGATCCATCCGGGGGATCTTCTGGTCGCCCATCTTCACCACCCGTCCGGGGACGCCCACCACCGTACAGTTTGGCGGCACTTCCTTAAGTACCACCGAACCTGCGCCGATCTTGGAGTTTTCCCCGATGGTGAAGGAGCCAAGCACTTTCGCGCCGGCGCTGACCATTACATTATCCTTCAGGGTGGGATGGCGCTTGCCCTGCTCCTTGCCGGTCCCTCCCAGGGTCACCCCCTGGTAGAGGGTTACGTTGTCCCCAAGCTCCGCCGTCTCCCCGATGATCACGCCGCTTCCATGGTCGATGAACAGGCCCTTCCCAATGGTGGCTCCCGGGTGAATCTCAATGCCCGTCTTGCGCGCCGCCCTCTGGGAGATCCAGCGGGCCAGGAAGTAATGCTTCTTAAGGTACAGCTTATGAGCCAGCCGGTAGCGCAGGATGGCTTTAAAGCTGGGGTATAAGAACACCTCCATGTTAGACTTGATGGCCGGGTCCCGCTCCCGGATCACCTGGATCTCCTCCTGAATATACGATAGAATTCCCATGCTGTCTGTCTCCTTTTCTGGCAAATAAAAAACTCCGTCTCCTGTATATGGTTCTAAACAAGAGACGAAGTTATACTCCGCGGTTCCACTCTTATAGAGGCGTCCTTCTTTACAGAAGGTCCTCCCCTCGATACACGTAACGTGTGTAACCCGTGCCCGGCTACTGGAACATAAATGGTTCGCCGGACAGGCTCCCGGATGCACTTCACAGTGATTTCTCTGAAAACTGCTTTCAGCCGGTGACAGTTTCTCTCTTTCAGGTCCGTCTTCTGCTACTCTTTCCGCTCAGCGCCTTTGCCCTATATAGCATATATCATATGGGAAATCCCCGGATTTGTCAATTGTTAATTTACACCGTCTCATTCAGGTAAATTTTATCAAGAGGAATGATCTTTTCCATCTCCTGCTTCATCCGCTCCGTCATATCCACCCCAGGCTCCCGGGCCAATTCTTCCACTGTCCTGGCGCCAAACAGGAAGCTTCCCAGGGCCCCAATGGGGATGGTCCCTTCGCTGTTCTCCTGCTTTCCGTCCATCAGCATCACGCCGGAGAATTCCGTTCCCGTAAGGACCAGGCACCGGTTGTTCTCCGGAAGGATGGGGTCCGTCACCTGGAAGCAGACTGCCATCAGGCTTTTCAGCCGCAGGGACATCAGCATCCGCCGCAGGTCTGTGATACGGATCATGATCTTTGGCTTCTCCTCCCCGGTCTCCCCCGGCATATAGGTCCGGCAGCCTGTGATCACTCCATTTTCCCTCTCGATCATCAGACAGCCGCCGTCGCTGGCATATTCCTTCTGCAACCTGCGGTAATAGGCCGCATCCCGAAGGGCATACACCTGGAAATGTTCCCCCAGCCAGCCGTTGGCCGCCTCTGCCAGCTCCTCTGATTCTTCTTCCTTCGCCTTGCTTAGAAGGATCCCCGGATCCTCAGACGCCGGGCCAGGCGCCTGTCTGTACTCTTCCTCCGAACAGAATTTCCGCTGCTGCTCATACACTGTCCGAAAATCATGGGGCAGATAGATGGCCTCCGCCGCCGGCATGAGAAAGGTAAAACTCTCCCCCGCCTGATACATATCGGTAAGAGCCTGCTTAAGAAGGGCGGCCATATACCCTCTCCCCCGGTACTCCTTCCGGGTGGCTACCGCCACGATATAATGAGCCGCTTTCCTGCTGCCGTTCACCATCAGCGCGTAGGGATTCAGATGGAGCATGGCCTGGATCTCTCCTGCCTCCTCCACCACATAGATCTGATTATCCCTGGTCTTCTCTGTATAATAGTAGTCCACAAAGGAACGACTGTCCTCAGAGAAGACTTCCTCATACAAGGCTCTTGTCTTCCCGTGCTCCTGTGGCTCCAGTTTTCGGATTTCCATTTTACTTCCCTTCTTATCCTGTCCTATTGATCCGCCGCGTTGGGGCAGCCGCCGCAGTTTCCGCAGTCTCCTCCCACCGGATAGCTGTAATTTCGTACCGACTCCAGACAGGCCACCGCCTGGGCGGAGATGCCCTCCCCGGTTCCGGTAAAGCCAAGTCCTTCTTCTGTGGTGGCCTTCACATTGACCTGATCTAACTCCAGGTGAAGGGCCGCCGCGATATTCCGGCGCATCTCCTCAATATGGGGCGCCATCTTAGGTCTCTGGGCGATGATGGTGGCGTCGATATTCTCCACCACATAGAGCCGTTCCTCCAGAAGCTTCCCCACATGCTCCAGAAGCTTCATGCTGGAAGCCCCTTCATAGGCAGGGTCCGTGTCCGGGAAATGCTTCCCGATATCTCCCAGCGCCGCCGCGCCCAAAAGGGCGTCCATCACCGCATGGAGGAGCACATCCGCGTCAGAGTGCCCAAGAAGCCCTTTCTCATAGGGGATCTTCACGCCTCCCAGGATCAGGTCTCTTCCTTCCGTCAGTCTGTGCACGTCATATCCCATTCCGATCCGCATTCCTTAGTCCTCTTCTTTCTCTTCAATAGAATTCTTGTCCTCTTTTCTGCTCTCTCCTGTCCCGTCGTCGTAATCATGACGCGCAAACCTGAGCAGCGCGCCTGCGCACCACACAACGCCCACTGCCAGGAATATAACTCCGATCGCAGTATATAAGATATAGTTCTCCGGTCTCTCAGAGATGGCTCTTCCGGCCAGGGAAAATCCCATGTAAGCCAGATATCCTCCCACAACTATTCTTAAAAGCACACGACCTTTACTCATCTGCCGTCCTCCTTCTGCCCTGCTTTTCCTGCATTTCTCCCGTTATTATAGCACAGGGGGAAAACGCAAACAAGCGGCAGATTTCTCTGCCGCCTGTCGTTCTCAATAGCGGAAACTGGATTTGAACCAGCGACACCACGGGTATGAACCGTGTGCT
>ENA-OPDJ01000957-OPDJ01000957.1-human-gut-metagenome-genome-assembly--contig:-NODE-957-length-18282-cov-9.728919_pt1 | contig 18282 bp, 15 predicted proteins | sample MGYA00241621_ERZ501505 | MGnify/ENA primary metagenome ERZ501505 (study PRJEB25962, sample SAMEA2042624) | human gut metagenome | biome: human gut; feature: human-associated habitat; material: faeces... | reverse complement strand
GCGCTCGCGCTGCTCGAAAAGTGCAAGACCGCCGTCTTTACCGTACGGAACGTCGAGCGCAAGCCGTCGAAAAAATCTCCGGCCGCGCCGTTCACCACGTCCACGTTGCAGCAGGAAGCCGGGCGCAAACTCGGTATGTCGGTGAGCCAGACGATGTCGGTGGCGCAGCGGTTGTACGAGGCGGGGTATATCACTTATATGCGTACCGATTCGGTGAACTTGTCCGGACAGGCGATCGCTGCGGCGAAAGCGGAGATCGTCAAGCTTTTCGGTGAAAAATATTCGGAAGTCCGCAACTATAAAACCAAAACGAAAGGAGCACAGGAAGCGCACGAAGCGATCCGCCCGTCTTACATGGATAAGACCGTGATCGACGCCGCTCCGGCCGAAAAAAGGCTGTACGATTTGATCTGGAAACGGACGATCGCCTCGCAGATGGCGGCGGCCCAGACCGAACGGACGGTGGTCGATATCGAGATCAGCAATGCGGAGGAGCGTTTCGTCGCTACGGGCGAGACCGTGCTGTTCGACGGTTTCCTGAAATTGTATTCCGAATCGACCGAAGACGAGGCGCAGGAGGGCGAAGAGGCGCTGCTGCCCCCGTTGAAACAGGGGGATCGGCCGGAGGCGAAAAGCGTTTCACGCAGAGTCCGCCGCGTTACAGCGAGGCGTCGCTGGTCAAAAGGCTTGAAGAGCTGGGGATCGGCCGCCCGTCCACCTATGCGCCGACGATTTCCACCATCATCACCCGCGGCTATGTGGCGCGCGAGAACAAGCGCCTCATCCCCACGGAATTGGGCAAGATCGTCAACGACCTGATGTGCAAAAACTTCCCCGATATCGTCAACATACAGTTTACCGCCGGCATGGAGGAAAAGCTGGACGAGGTGGAGAATCTGCGCCGCGAATTCGGCATACTGTAAACACCGGCCGGCGATGCCCACAGCGGACACGCCACGGCACCTCCGATTATGACAAAGGCCGTATCATGAAAGGTACGGCCTTTGTCATATACCGGAAGCGACAAAACGCGAAATGCGCCGACCTTCCGCCGGGAATGACCGGACTCCGAAACCGGCAACCCTGCCGGCGGCTTGCACCGACAGCATCCCGCCTCCCGTTCGTGCCGGCCGCACCCGGACAGGCTGCGGCACAGGTTATCTGGGGTAGCCGACCGGATGAAAGAGGATGATGCGCTGCCTGTCGTTCAGCCGACACGCCTTGCGGAAGGCGGGTTCGTCCATCGAGCCGCACGATACGGTGGCGAGCCCCAGCGACGTACAGGCGAGGAAGATATTCTGAGACACATATCCCGCATCGGTATCGGCGAACCGGGACGAGCCGTCCTCGGCCACCAACACGAGGTTCACCGCCGGCTTATTGCCGCGTACATCCTGCCGGTGGTCGCCTTCCGCGACGGGCTGCAAGAGCGACTGCTCCGGCACATACAGATAGACACCCTTGTCGGTCAGAACATAGATTTGAATGTCGCGCCGGTCCATGGCCGAGGGAGCCGTCCGCTTACCCGACGCAGGACGGTTCACGCCGTTGGCTGCCCACAGCAGGTCGGACATGTCCTGCAACGAAAGCGCCCGGTCGGCATACTCCCTCACGGAGCGACGGTCGGCCAACGCCCGCATCAACGAACCGCCCCTGTCAAGGTCGGGTTCATTCAACTTCACCGGTTCAAGGGCAAATGCCCCGACGGCCGCCATCACCGCGACCGCCGTCATGACGAATCTTTTCATTTCCGTGACATTTAAAATTCAACAATCTCTCTTCCGCAAGATACGGAATCCTGCCTCAATCCGGAAACCGACAACGGCAAAATCCACGCTAAAAGTCCGCCTGCCGCAAAAAAATCGAAAAAAAACGGCGACGTCATGCAACACTGACAGCCCCTGCGACGTCATATATACCGAATCGGGACCCGCCCGGCGCAAGGACCGGACGGAACACGGCCCGGAAAAATCCGGGAACGGCCTGTCCGAGAAAACACCGTTCGCACGGAAATCCGCGCCGGAAACGAAGAGAAGCGCAACTAAACGGCCGAAACGTTATCCTGTTCTAAAGTTTTTTGTTATTTTTGCGGACTACACTATTTGTTTTGAAATAAAAAATTACACTCATGAAAAAACTATGTAATGCATCGGCCATCGCCGCTTTCCTGACTGCGGTTTGCTTTACGGCAGTCTCCTGCAACAAAACGCCTTCCGAATCGACCCTACCCGTCGAAAAGGAACTCGGCGTCAGCATAGAACTCACATCGGCAACGGAGACCTCCGTCTCGGTGGACATCACCGCAGAGAAAGATGCGGAAGGATACATCTATGCCATAGGCGAAGCCGGCAAGCTCAACGAATTCCAGAACGGTACGATGGAGGGTATCCAGACACAGAACGACCCGACCGTCAAATCCGCCTCCTTCGACGGCCTGACGAAGGCGACCGACTATACCATCTACGCACAAGCCTTCGCAGGAGAAGAAAAGGGGAACGTCAGGCAGTTGGTCGTGACTACCGAAGGTGAACCCGATTTCGACCTCACAACCACGACCACCATCGACAACATCACCGAAGACTCGTTCGTCATCAGAGTTGAGTTCGGTGCCGATACCCGCACGCTGGTGTACGGATACGGCAGCGCAGATGACCTCGAAGCGTTCGAAAACGGTACCCTCTCCACCATTACGAAAGTCACCAACCCCACAGCCAATACCATCATCGTCAGGGGTATGGAGCGCGGTCAGGAGTACACGGTCTTCGTACAGGCAGTAGCCGGCGACAAGAAAGGAAACGTATCGACGGTATCCGGCAAGACGCTGAAACTCGAACTCGAACTTGTTCTGCTGGAAGATGAATTGACCTCGACCTCCGCCGTCGTCGAGATACGTCCGGGCGGCGACACCTCCAAATACCGTTACATGCTCGGCTCCATGGAACTGCTGGACTACTTTGAAAACGGTACCTGGCCCGACATCATGTGGGAGAACGACGTGACCGCCCCGAAAGAGACGCAGGCTACCGGCCTCACTCCGGGCGAAACCTACACCATCTTCGCCCAGCCGTTCGCAGAGAACGGTACCCGCGGTGAAACGCAGATAATCGAATTCACCACTCCTACGGCGGACGAAGCCGAATAACCGTCCAGTATAAGGATATCGATACAGAAGGAGGACCTGCGGTCCTCCTTCTGCCGTTCCGGAAAGGCGCAAAATAGGGAAACGCAATTTGATTCTTCGCAAAATATGGTTATCTTTGCAGGCTGTTTAACCATTTGTACCGGTCAGCCGGGTTCTGTCCGGGCTTGGACACCACACCCGGTCGGGCGGTCGTAACTACTTAAAGTTTATCGAAATGCCAAAGATGAAAACAAATTCCGCTGCCAAGAAGCGCTTCGACTTCACCGGCACCGGAAAAATCAAGAGGAAACACGCTTACCATAGCCATATCCTCACCAAAAAGACGACGAAGCAGAAACGCAATCTGGATTATTCCGCACTCGTCGCTCCTGCCGATGAGGCAAAAGTAAAAAGCCTTCTCGTAAAATAGCATCGCCTTTTGCGAAAGGACGGTTGCCGCACGGTCGCAAGAGCTGCCGGAAAAGCAGCCCCGCCGGCGCCGGAAAATGTAAAACCAAGAGTGTGCCAGCCCCCAAGCGTGTGAGGAAAACACACCGCTGGCCGTTCGTAAAACTTTAAAATTATGCCAAGGTCCGTAAATGCGGTAGCATCAAGAGCCAGAAGAAAAAAAGTTTTAAAACTTGCCAAAGGCAACTTTGGTTCAAGGGGAAATGTTTGGACAGTAGCGAAAAATACTGTCGAAAAGGGTTTGACCTATGCGTACGTAGGTCGTAAGGACAAGAAAAGGAAATTCCGCAGCCTGTGGATACAGCGTATCAACGCTGCAGCCCGCAGCAACGGCATGACCTATTCGGAACTGATGGGTAAGCTCAAGGCTAAGGATATCCGCCTCGACCGCAAGGTTTTGGCCGACCTCGCCATGAACCACCCGAAGGCATTCGAGCAAGTAGTTAACACAGTAAAATAGCGATTGCGGTACACCGCAGACAGACGGCCCGCCGAGTCTCGGCGGGCCGTCTCATTCTCCGGAGCGGCAGGTCTTCCGAAGATGAAGGCGGCAGGGCCGAATTCTTCCCGCCCGCAGGTACGTTTAGCACGGTTTATGTATCGCTATTTTGCCGCAGACAGAGACCGGGTCCGAACGGGCAGCACAGCTCGACACCCCGCCGGTCCGCTCTACGAACGGGCGGAACTCCCGGGGAGGAAGAGTATCCGACACATACCGGATGCCTTTCCGGTCTATGCTGCAATGGACATAACCGACAAAGACCAAACGCCATGGAAGAGAAGATTTTGAATCTCCTGACCCAGCCGATGAAGACGGGGGAGGTAGCCGAAGCCACTGGCATCGAAAAGAAAGAGGTGGAGAAAATCATCAAAAAGCTCGTGAAGGAGGGCAAAGTGGAGTCGCCGAAACGCTGCTACTATGCGGCAGTAAAATAACCGGCCCTTCCGAGAGGGGATACCAATCGGACATCCGGATGCCTCCGGCACAAAAAACGACCGCAAGCGGCGGGGACTGTTACGGTTTCCCGTCGTCGGTTTTAACGGTATCATGTCAAGAAAGGAAGTGAACTGACAAAAATTTGTCAGGATTTTGTCAGGCTATCTGTTTTTTTGACACCCACACCTCCACCGCACGATTTTACTGATTTTCAATATATTACATAAAAAATACTCCTTTCCGGAGAATAACGGCAACGGCTCGGCTGCCGTTCGGTGTCATGTGCCGCATACTGGCATCCCGTTTGATGATAATCATCATGCAGAAGCATGGAGAAACGAATCCTGCGGATTCCCTTTGGAATTTCAAGGAAAATAGCGTATCTTGTGCGCGCAAAATTTATTTCTAACTCTTAAAAACGTATCGCCTATCGAATAAATCTACTCCACCAATTTAAAAAGGAGAAGACAATGAACAAGAAGGTATCAGCGCTTAGTGACCAGCAGTTGCTCAGTGCCTATCTTTCGGGCGATAAGGATGCGATTTCCATACTCATCGAACGTCATTCCAAACGTGTGTTGGACTACATTCGCATGATGGTGAAGAACAATGAAGTCGCAGACGACATATATCAGGAGACATTCATCAAAGTCGTGCGGTTTATCGACGACGGACGTTATACGGACAACGGCAAATTCCTGTCGTGGGTGTTGCGCATCGCGCACAACCAGGTCATCGACCATTTCCGGCAGGCGAAACAGCAGCACAACCTGTCCGAATCGGACGCGGGATACGACATTCTCAATACGAAGCGTTTCGCCGACACGACCGTAGAAGACCGCATGGTGAGCGAACAGATAGAAAACGACCTGCGAAAACTCGTGGACAATCTGCCCGAAGAACAGAAGGAAGTCGTTATGATGCGTTATTTCGGCGACCTCAGTTTCAAGGAGATAGCAGAGCAGACCAACGTAAGCATCAACACGGCTCTCGGCAGGATGCGGTACGCCCTCATCAACCTCCGGAAGATGATAAAGGAAAACCAACTGATATTAACCTGAGGCGCACAATATAATCCGACAGGCACCGTTTTATTGGAAAATCGGAAACGGTAAAACGGAAATAAGCCTATGGAACAGATAGACTATGCTTGCGGAATCGATTGTCCCGACGGTGCGGACGACGAACAGATGCTGATGGACTACATCATCAGGGACGATTGCGAACTGTGTTACCTCGATACGTATTTGAAAGAGACATTCCGAAATAAACATACTAATGCTGCAAACGAACAGTAAGTAAGGATTCATAGGTTAGGGTTAGGTTATTTATTCGCGGGTAGCTGCTGGGAAGTTGCTGCCCGCCGTGGTTCGCCGGAGAACCGGACGGACATCCGTCAGGCCGGCCGCCGCAATGCAGGATGCACGGCACCTTCATAACATGCCGTGCATCCGCAGACAAAGAAAGGGAGCGTTTTTACGCTCCCTTTCTTCATTGTATCCATCTACCGACAGGCAGCGACAACCGCCTCACTCCGCCACTCCGAACAGTGTCGCCGACGTGCATCCGGTAATCCGAACCCGCACGTAATCGCCCGGAGCCGTCTCCCCCGTCCGGTCGAAAACGACCATCTTGTTCTGCGACGTGCGACCGCACAACTGCTCGCTGCTGCGCCGCGAGAGCCCCTCCACGAGCACCTCGAACACATTGCCCATATCCCGTTCGTTGCTCGCCGTCGAAAGCTCGTTCTGCAGCGCGATGATTTCGTTCAGCCGCGCCGTCTTCACCTCCTCGGATACATCGTCCGTCATGGTACGCGACGCAAGGGTCCCCGGACGCTGGGAATACTTGAACATATAAGCCGAATCGTATCCCACCTCCCGCATCAGCGACAGCGTCTGCGCATGGTCTTCGGCCGTTTCGCCGCAGAAACCGGCTATCAGGTCGGTCGTGACCGCGCAGTCGGGCATCCGTCTGCGGATGGCCGCCACCCGTTCGAGATACCATGCCCGCGTATATTTGCGGTTCATCGCCGCAAGCATCCGGTCGCTGCCCGACTGCGCCGGCAGGTGAACAGCCCGGCAAATGTTGGGATACGAAGCCATCACCTCTATCAGACGGTCGCTGAGGTCCTTGGGATGGGATGTGGCGAAACGCACCCGGAGCAGCGGCGATATGCCGGCCACCCGCTCCACCAGTGCGGGAAAATCGACGGCCTCGGCCGTCCCCTCCTTCCAGCGGTATGAATTCACATTCTGTCCGAGCAGCGTCACCTCCCGGTACCCGGCGGAAAAAAGCTCCTGCGCCTCGCGCAGAATGGTCTGCGGGTCGCGGCTGCGCTCACGCCCCCGCGTATAGGGAACCACGCAATAGGAACAGAAATTATTGCAGCCGCGCATGATGGAGATGAAAGCGCTCACGCCGTTGCGGTCGAGCCGGACGGGACGTATATCGCCGTAGGTCTCCTCCTGCGACAACTGCACGTTTACTCCGTGACCTCCGGCAGCAGCAGCCGCGACCAGCCTCGGCAGCTCGCGGTAGGAGTCGGGACCGGCCACCACATCCACGACGGTTTCCCGTTCGAACAGCTCCTCCCGGAGTCTCTCGGCCATACACCCCACAATCCCTACGACGAGCCCCTTGCGGGCCCTTTTGTAACGGTGGAACTCCCGAAGCCTGCCCCATATCCGCTGTTCGGCATTGTCGCGGATGGAACAGGTATTCACCAGAATGACATCGGCCTGCGCGATATCCTCCGTATAACGGTATCCTTCGTCCTGCATGATGGAAACGAGGATTTCGCTGTCGCCGACATTCATCTGGCACCCGTATGTCTCCACATAGAGCCTCTTCCCGTTCCCGGAAAGAGGCCTCAAATCTTCGAGTTTCATATCACGTATCTGATTGACAACCGGGACAAGGCACACCCCCTGCGCCCGCACCGAGGGCTATTCCGGAAACGCCTTGAAACCCTCGCCGAAAGTATCCTGTGCATTAACGATGACGACGAAAGCGTTGGGGTCCACATTCTTCACCTTATCCTGCACTTCGGAAATCTGCCGCTTGTTCACCACAACGAATATCATATCGCGGTCTTTTCCCGTATACATGCCCCTGGATTTGATGTAAGTACCGCCCCGCTTGAGGTCGTTCATCACATAATCCTTCATCTGTTCGTTCTTGTCGGTAATAATAAAGAGCAGCTTGTCGTAGCTCGCACCGTCCAGCACGAAATCCGTTACCTGCGCCGCCACGAAGATGGAGATAAGGGCGTAGAGGGGCATGCTCCAGTCCCGCAGAATTATCATACCGATTACCACGACCGAAGACTCCACGATGAACATGGCCGTGGAAAACTTCATCTTCATGAATTTGGAAAGGAGCATGGAGATGATGTCCGTACCCCCGGACGTGGCTCCGAACTTCACGATGATACCCACGCCGGCCCCTATCAGTACACCGCCGAATATGGCGGCTACGAGCAAGTTGTCTGAAAAGTTGAAGAACTGGCTGATGAAGGAGGTGCCGTCGTCGGGATTCTCCCCCACGAGGTTCGTCATGCCGTTCATGACGAGCGGCGTGACGAGCGCGGCGAATACCGTTTTGGCTCCGAAGGTCTTTCCGAATACGATAAGGCCGATTATCATCAGCGGAATATCCATCATCAGACCGAATGTACCCGTCTGTATCGAAGGCACAAGGTAATGGAAGACGCGCCCGAGACCGTAAACACCGCCGGGGATTATCTTATAGGGATTGGTGAAGAGCACGAACCCGGCAGACATTATCACGGCTCCGACCATCACCCCCAGCCACGGGAACCAGAATTTTTTTGAACGCAAATTGCGCATTGCAGCACTGAAATCCATAACTTTATATTAAATTTACCGTGCAGGTTTATTTCCTCCTGTGATGCACGGACCGTTAGTATCGCAGATGTTCCAACCATCTTTTTTTGGGTATGCAAAGATAGTGATAGTTTCCAAGCCCCCAATTTGTTTTATATTAAAAAGGGAAGAAAAAACGCCATGCCTGTCCACCTTTGTTGAAGTATTTTTACTTACATTTGTTTTAAATTTACTCGAATAAGATAACAAACATGTCTTCGCCGAAAATAACAACATGGATTGCCTGTCTCGCTTTCCTGTACGCCGGCATACCTGGCCTCGCCCAAGAGGTACGGCACAGCGGAACCGTCGTAGGCTATGGAAATACAGGAAGTTTGCAGGCAGAGGGGAATTACGATGAACCGCCCCTGTTCGCAGCGGACGGACAGGCCGCACTGGAACAGTGGCTTGCCGAAAATATAACATACCCGACGACCGGCTTCGAGAACGGCCTGCACGGCGAGGTAACGGTACGCTTCACCGTCGAACCCGACGGCAGCCTCGACGGCATCGAAGCAACGGCATACGACGACGCAGCTCTCGCAGCAGAGGCGGTCGCCGCCCTGCACCGGTCGCCCCGCTGGCTGCCGGGGAGAAAGGGAGGCGAGCCCGTCGCAGTCACCGTAACGTTACCGGTCTCGTTCCGCAACGCCATCCGCCCGAAAGAGGCGGTCTTTGCGGCAGGCGACAGCCAACCCGCCGACTTCATGGGCGGCGGCCTGATAGCTTTCCGCTCCTGGGTCATGTCCAATCTGGAGTACCCCACCGCCGCATACGACAACAATATAGAAGGGACGGTAGTCGTCCATTTCGTCATCGACACGGAGGGATGCCTGACCGATGCGCATGTCGTCGCATCGCCCCACTCCTCCCTGACACGGGAGGTGCTGCGGGTGCTCCGCATGTCGCCGCAATGGGTGCCGGCCCGACAGGACGGTAAGACGGTCATGTTCCGATACAGCCTCCCGGTCATATTCAGCATGCACGGCACCACGTCCGGTGCTTATACCCGAATCGGGTCACCGACCTGGTGACGGATACCCTGGTCGGCCCGGCCGACCAGGCCCCGGTGCCATAGGCGCCCGAGCCCGCAGTTTGTACACACGCACCCCGCAACGGAACGCCCTGTAGAACGGACAGCCGACAGCGGACGATGGCATCCGGTCTCTTCCCTGTATGACGGCTCTTCGCCATTACCGCACCAAAAAGCTAAAAATCAACAGTTTTCACAAAACACACAAAGGAGTGTCATCCGACTGCACACCGACCGGCAGCCGCACCTCTTCGCAACATAACCAATAAGATGCCGGCAAACCATAAGTTCTATTTATAGTATAGGACTTATCTTTGTACCGTTCCGCGACGGGACAGCATCCGACAGCGACATGACAGAGACACTCCTCATCATTCTATTGACAGCAGCCGCCTACCTGCTCGGCTCGGTTTCCAACGCCGTATGGATAGGCAAGACGTTCTACGGAACGGATGTCCGCGAACACGGCAGCCACAATGCCGGTGCCACCAACACCATGCGGATATTGGGCCGCAGAGCGGGTATCGCAGTCTTCGTGCTCGACTTTCTGAAAGGCTTTATAGCCGTCTCACTGGCAGCCCTTCTCCCCTATGCGGCCGGAAGCCCCGCCTTGTTCAACATGAAATTCGTCCTGACCGCCGCCGTGGTACTCGGCCACATCTTTCCCCTTTTCGCCGGTTTCCGAGGCGGCAAAGGGGTAGCCACCCTCGCGGGAGCGGTACTTGCCGTCTACCCGCCCGCCGTCCTGCTATGTCTGGCCACCTTCGCCGTCGTCTTCATGCTCTGCCGGTACGTCTCCCTGGCCTCGATGACCGCCGGCATCCTGCTGCCCGTCTATACCGTTTTCGTATTCGGCCAACACTATCTTCCCCTTATCCTGTTCTGCTGTGCGGTGTCGGTACTCCTGCTGATAACCCACCGCAAGAACATCGGGCGGCTTCTGGCCGGCACGGAACCGAAAACCTATTTCCACAAACGCCCCGATAGGACGGAGTGACCGGCTCCGCCACGTGAGAGGCCTCCGACGGCTGTTTTTGCAGCTACGTTTTTTTTTATGTAATTCTGGAAGACTTTTATAATCTCCTTAGACATAGGAGATTCGGAAGAAAGAGCAAAAATGAGGTAATGATTTGGCAACCGTATCTATTTCTGCGCTTTGCTGTGAGTTGCTTTCATTGTCACTCGTCTTAGGACAAAGGTAGCAATAAAAATTGGAATACCTCAAATGCAATGGAGATTTTTCTCCAATTTGAGGTATTCTATGTTTATACTGTAAATTGACGGCTGATACATATGCTCTTTGCTCTAAACAATCAGTTTATACAATCGTTTGTTTGGGAAGCAAACTAGATCTTTTTCTTGGAGACCAATCGCCCCAAGGCATCTTTCTTTTTTGAGGGTAACAAATATAAAGATGTCTTTGAGCTCTAGTAATTGCAACATATAAGTTATTTTTCTCTTGTTGCATTTCAATGCTATTGTTCCCTTTTTTTATAGCACGGTAATCGGGGAATGTACCCTCATCCATACCCACAAGGAATACTACTACAGCTTGTTGACCTTTCATAGTGTGAACCGTACTCAATGTAACCCCTTCTACATCCAAAGAAGCAACCGAAGTTTGCCCCAACGACATTGCATTACGAAAAGCAGACAAAGAATAGTTTGTTACACTCTTAGCATAAGAGCTCCAATGATGTTTTAATAATTCAAATTCATCAAAAACAGCCAAAGCTTCATCTGTTGATTTAAATTCCGAAGCATTAGAGGCTTTTAAAGTATTCAATACAGATTTGATGGTTTGATACATATTACTACCATCATCTTCCAATAGTGAGGCTTGCTGCACGACTTCTTTCAAGAATGCATCGCTAATACTTTCTACGACTTGTTCTAATGATTTGCAATGGCTCACGCCTACTATAGACTGCAACATATCAAGATGCAGTCTATCATAGGGATTGGTTCGTACTACCATAGCCAAATCAAAGGCTTTAGCAGCAGTGGATGCAAATTCCAGACCTGCTCCCGTAGTTTTATAATGATATGGCAAGTTACTACTCTTTAATTGCTCTTCAATCTTTCCAAGAACGAATTTATTTCTAGCAAGTACAGCAATATCAGAATAGCTCAATTTCCCGTCATAACCTTCTATTTCAGTACCAACCAATGATTTTATACCACTTACTACTTCTTGCGCTTCCTCACATGGTGTATCATAAGCATATTCCTTACAAACGCCCGTATAAGGTAAGGTTACATCTAAGGTGTCATCATGCACTACCTTTTGTGCATAATCCAAAATCGCCTTAGCACTTCGATAATTCTCATTTAGGTTATATATGGTCGGGGTGTAGTCATTCACAAACCAATCATCCATATATTTACTGCTTGAGCCATTAAAGGCATATATGGATTGTTTGGTGTCGCCAACCAGCATTACATTCTTATGCTCGCTACCAGTAATCGCACGAAGAACCATGTATTGAGCCTTGTTTAAATCCTGTGCCTCGTCCACACAAATGTATGTAAAACTTCTTCGATATAAGTCTGCAATTCTTGGGTTATGTATCAGTAATTGGTAAGCATTAAGCAACAAGTCATCAAAATCAATTGCGTTTAGCGAATCCATCTGCTCTCTATAACTTAAATATAGATTACGCATCTGTCCATCTTTAATAACCTTAGACAGTTCATCATCTAAAATCACAGACCGTTTTATAAGACTGATATTATCCAATGCCCGATAAAGAGTTTCCCTACGTTCTTTATCATTCAGCCCCCTATACCACTGGCTCAATGATGGAGTTTCTGTAATTGTTTCTTCCAAAATTTTTTTTCTGTCGTCATCTGCAAAGATTTGCGGCATTGTCACAAATCTTGTAGCGGCGATATGGCTTTCAATGATTGACTCACACAGACCATGGAAAGTTGCAACAAAAACATGTTCCAGCAGATTTTCATCCACTTCCGCAAGTCTTGTTCTAATCTCCTCACAAGCTTTGTTGGTGAACGTAATCGCCAGAACCTTACGTTTAGTCATACCAGCCAACATCTTTATACGCTCAACAAGTACTCTTGTCTTGCCACTACCGGCACTTGCACGTACTAAAATTGCGCCATCTTTCAATGATGCAATTTCTTGTTGTTTAGAAGATAACTTTATCTTACACATGGCATATGTCCTTTTTTATTCCATCAAATAGTTTAACTACCAATGGAGGTAATGTTTTTCCGCTTTCAATTATGCAATTTGCCAACACCGGACCTAACTGGGCCTTGTTTTTCTCCATTATATCATCCAAAGCTGTCAGTCGGCCATCTTCATTATCATATATTCGTTCTATATCAACAAAAATATTCTGATGACAACTTTCACACACTTTAGAAGTTTTTTCTCGTTTCTTAGGCTTATGATTATTTTCTCTAATAAATTTATCAATATAGCCTTCTCCTTTCAATTGTTCTATAGCTTTTTCTATTTCATCCTTATACCCATCGTCAAGGAGCATTCCTTCAAAATCCTTTTCATCGGGAATGAGGAAAATATTCTTCTGTTCTGCCAGTTCCTTATCTTCATTATAAATTCTTTCCAAAAGTTTTTTGAGTTCTTTTTGGGCTTTTGCTTCACCATCCGAGAAAATGTACCAAGGTATTTTGAACGCATCAGCAAGGACGACAAACGGATAATAATTACCACACCCCTTTGCATCGACAAACGACAGACCGGACTCAACGGGAGTCAATCCCCAATGTTGCTGGCAGAAAATAGGTAAAGCTTGTACTTCTGTTTCACCTTCTCCCAACACAATACCTTTGGCAAACAACAGTTCGCCATTGCTCGTCAATACGGCTTGTCTGATTTTTCTTTGTTCCTCTGGTATTAGTTCTGCAACGGGCAAACTTCCACAAATAGTCTTCTCTGCGGCTTTATACATACCTCTCAGCTCTGACAATTCCGCACATGCAGCCACATACGGAGAATGTGTTGAGATTATTTTAATGCCCGGCATTTCGTTCATTTGTTTGTAGAGTTGCTTCTGTGCATTCGGATGCAAATGCGCTTCAGGTTCTTCTATAGCTATAATCGGCAAAAAAGCCTCGTCTTCCGGGTTCTTGCTATCGCACATTTGCTTTACAAAAGCCCGAAACGACAACATGGAAGACCAACTCCTAGTTCCCATGCCATGATAGTCCATTGTAAAACTACTATCCTCCGTTCCATAATGAATCGTCAAGCTTTTGTTCAAATCTCGCAATTTCTTAGCAAAAGGTGAAACATAGACCTTGCCCGAAGAGTCCATTGTAGCGTCAATCCCTTTTAGTGATTCCTGAATATTTTTAAGCACATCACTCTTTTCTATGGCTTCTGCATTTAAAGAACTTATTTTTTGTTCTAATTCAGCAACATCTTTCGGGTCATAATTGCTAACTACATCACCAAGCATTTTACCTAAATAAGAGGTTCTGGCTTTTAAATCATCCTGAATATCCCGTTTAGCATCCAAATAGTGGAACTGAAAATAATCTCCCTTAACAGTGGATTTTTTACCTTTCAAATCTTGCCAAGCGATGCCTGCAGAGTCCCATTCATTCAAGATTTGCATATCCCTATTAAATGAATTCTGAAGTGTTTGAAAAGTGTATTTAACACGCAAAGGCACATAGGCGTGTTCTTCAGCATCCATTTTTATATTATCCGCACCAAATGCAATTTCCCATACATCTGAGAAATTTGGGATACGTTTTCCAGCATTATCAATTGCTACTATTTTGGCATCAACAATGATACAATTTGATTTGCCGTTCTTGTCAATGTGTAAATCTTCTGTTGAAAGGAACGAGCTATTTCCAAACAACAGCTGTAGAGCTTTTAAAACAGAGGTTTTCCCGACATTATTCATACCGGTCAGTACCGTAGTTTCTGAAAGGCTCATTTTAAAATCTTTCAATCCACGGAATCCATCTATTCTAATTTCGTCAATCAGTATCTTTTGCATAAGAAGACAATTAAAATTGTTATGTGCAAAGGTAATACTTTTATGGCAGAAAATGCCCGTTTACCAAATAAAATTTTGTACTTTTGCGCTCGTTAAACAAGATAGTGCGTGTATGAACCGAATAAAAGAAGTACTGGAGGCAAAGGGTATCAGCCAAACAGAGCTGGCTAATAAACTTGGAAAGACCTTTAATATGGTCAATCTATATACGACAAACAGAGTCCAGCCACCTATCCATGTTCTATATCAAATAGCCGAGATTTTGGATATTGATGTTCGTGAGCTTCTTGTTTCAAATAAAATTTAACAACGGAAAATTATGAAGCTGTCAGATATAATCAAAGGAACTGAATACGACCTTAGCCTGTTCACAGAGGCTCAAATCACGGAGTTGGAAAACCGTATAGCAGAACGGGGAACAAAAAGAGGAACAGAGTATTATCTTACATGCGCTGTACGCAGAAAGGATATTAAAGCTACACCCGAAGAAGTCGTACGCCAATTATATCTATTAGTGCTTACTGAAGATTTAGGCTATCCCGTTTCTCGAATGGAACTAGAGTATGAAGTTACATTCGGCAGAGAGAAAAAGCGCGCAGATATTGTCATTTTTGACAAACAGCAGACCACGAGCCCTTATATCATTGTGGAATTGAAAAAGCCGAAACTGAAAGACGGTAAAGAGCAGCTGAAGAGTTATTGCAATGCAACAGGTGCTCCAATCGGAGTATGGAGCAACGGTCGTCAGATTTCTTACTATCACCGAAAAGACCCGAATTATTTTGAAGATTTGAGCGGTATACCTCGTGCAGACCAAAAACTATCCGACATTCTCTCCGAGCGTTGGAAGATAGCCGACCTTATCAAGAAAGATAAGTTGGTAAATGAGCGCAAGTCCCTTAAAGACCTCATTCTTGAAATGGAAGACGAGGTATTGGCAGGTGCAGGTGTGGATGTGTTTGAGGAAGTGTTCAAACTTATCTTCACCAAACTGTTTGATGAAATGGAAAGCGGACGCAAGCCTGACCGCAACTTGGAGTTCCGCAACTATGGCGATACTGAAACAGAACTGAAAGATAAACTACAAACACTGTTTGACAAGGCAAAAGACAAATGGCAGGGCGTATTTACCGATGACGCCAAACTTCTGCTCACACCATCGCACCTGTCAGTTTGTGTAGCTTCGTTACAAGACGTAAAACTATTCAATTCAAATCTTGACGTGGTGGATGAAGCCTTTGAATATCTTATCAACAAAAGCAGCAAGGGCGAAAAGGGTCAGTATTTTACACCTCGTTATGTGATTGATATGTGCGTGAAGATGCTTAATCCCAAAGCTGATGAAAAGATGATTGATACTGCGGCAGGCAGTTGCGGCTTCCCTGTTCATACGATTTTTCATGTTTGGGAAAACATTCTGAAATCTAAAGGATTGAGCCGTAGCCATCTATTCACATTGGAAGAAAAACCTGCCGAATGTACAGATTATGTACAGAATAATGTTTTTGCTATTGACTTTGACGAGAAAGCTGTGCGTGTAGCTCGCACTCTCAATCTGATTGCAGGTGACGGACAAACGAATGTGATGCACCTCAATACACTCGATTATGAGCGATGGGACGAAATGGTCAAGGATGAAAATTGGAGCGATACCTATTCCGAAGGTTGGAAAAAACTGAAAAGGTTGCGTGTTGACAAAAGCAGCAACCGTGATTTCAACTTTGATATAATCATGGCTAATCCCCCGTTTGCAGGAGATGTAAAGGAGAGCAGAATACTTGCAAAGTATGACTTGAGTAGGACGGTTTCATTGGAAAAACTCAAAAATGCGCCACGAGATACTACTGTGTTAGCAGGAGAACCAACTTTTCCTGAAGCATTGAGCAACAATGGCGAAACTGTTTATCAAATGAGTGATGGTACATTCCGCAAGACCAAATTGAAACAGGCAACTAATATGAGCCGTGACATCTTATTTGTTGAACGTAACATAGACTTCCTGAAACCCGGCGGAAGAATGGCTATTGTGTTGCCGCAAGGACGTTTCAATAACAGTAGCGACAAATCATTGCGAGAGTACATTGCTGACCGTTGCCGCATTTTAGCTGTCGTCGGACTGCATGGCAATGTATTCAAACCGCATACTGGCACAAAGACAAGCGTCCTTTTCGTTCAAAAATGGGATGAGGTACTATGCCCCAAAGTGGATGATTATAACATCTTCTTTGCTACAATGCAAGAACCAAGCAAAGATAATAGCGGTGATAAAATCTATCGTAATACGACTGGCGAGAATGGAGAAAATATTCCCCTGCTTGATAGCCACGGGCACCTAATTGTCAAGCATGACCTTTTCAATCATGATGGTTTGACACAAGACGGAATTGCAGAAGCATTTGCAGAGTTCGCAAAGAAAGAGCATCTCTCTTTTTTCGCGGATGCCCCTTTGACGAAGTAAAATATAGAGCTTTGTTGGAGGGGCTTGAAGCAAAAGAAATACGACTAAAATCATGTATAGAGAACAAAGACTATAGAATTGATAGTGGATTTTACACTAAGGCACCGATAATAAATCCAAATTTAAAATATAAGAAGATTGGTGATTGCCTTGTTTCTTCTCAATATGGTATTTCAATAGCTATGAATGAAGAAGGAATAGGTTATCCTATTTATCGGATGAACGAAATACACAATCTTCTTTGTGATTCAAACGTAAATAAAAGTGCAGACATAACGCAAGAAGAACTTGATACATTCAAACTTAGAGATGGGGATGTTATATTCAATCGAACAAACTCTTTTGAATGGGTTGGTCGAACAGGTATATATTATCAGAACGATGATATTGATAGGGTGTTTGCATCTTATCTTGTAAGATTTATTCCCAATACAGATTTACTACTTCCTGAATATCTAACAACATACCTGAATACTAAATATGGTGTGTGGGATATAAAAAGGCGCGCACGTCAATCTATAAATCAGACTAATGTAAATCCTGAAGAAGTAAAATGTATGGATATTCCCATACTTGAAATGGGTATTCAAAAACATATAGCAAAAAATCTTCAAGAAGCCAACAAAAAACGGATTATATCTCAACAGCTTTACACTTCAGCCGAAGCCTATCTGTTGGAATGTTTGGGTATGACAGAATTTGCGGCCAATCCGAACGCATGCAATGTAAAGACCTTAAAAGAGTCATTCCTTGAAACAGGGCGTTTCGATTCTGAATACTACTTGCCAAAGTATGAAGATTATGTACGCCTTGTACAGCTATACCCAGATGGTTATGGGTTGATAGGCGATTTATGTGAAATTAAAGATACAAATTATGCTCCCGAAGATGGAGTGAAATACAAATACATCGAACTTGCCAATATCGGCAAGTCTGGTGAAGTGACAGGTTATGACGAACAATTAGGAGAGAATTTGCCTACCCGTGCAAGGAGAATTGTTCATAGCGGAGACGTTGTTGTGTCTTCCGTAGAAGGCTCGCTTGATAGTTGTGCGCTAATTACAAACGAATACAATAACGCATTATGTTCCACAGGATTCTATGTACTACAATCACCTGTGCTTAATCCTGAAACATTGCTTACGTTGTTTAAGTCTCAACTTATCCAAAATCTTATGAAGAAAGGCTGTTCGGGTACAATATTGACAGCCATAAGCAAATCTGAATTGGAAAAAATTCCTATGCCTATCATTCGACAGGAGATTCAGGATGAGATAGCCAAGCATGTCCGCAAGAGTTTTGAATTGCGTGCTGAGGCTATGCAACTACTTGAAAACGCGAAACTTACCATTGAATCTGTAATAGAAAACGGGGGGGG
>ENA-OPDJ01000947-OPDJ01000947.1-human-gut-metagenome-genome-assembly--contig:-NODE-947-length-18431-cov-2.901284_pt1 | contig 18431 bp, 16 predicted proteins | sample MGYA00241621_ERZ501505 | MGnify/ENA primary metagenome ERZ501505 (study PRJEB25962, sample SAMEA2042624) | human gut metagenome | biome: human gut; feature: human-associated habitat; material: faeces... | reverse complement strand
AACACGGCGGCCAGTGTGCTGACACAAGAGCGGGTCGCCCGGCTGGACGCCATCGGCATGATCTGGCGGCCCTTCAGCCTGCGGTGGGAACAGAACTATCTGGCCGCGGCGGAGTATTACGCCGAGCACGGCGATCTGGAAATGCCGCTGGACTACTGTACGCCCGGCGGCCTTGCCTTGGGCAAATGGATCTTCAAGCAGCGCGCCCTGCGGGCCGGCACCACGCCCGGTGCGGGGCTGACAGAAGAACAGATCGACCGGTTAAACGCTCTTGGTATGCGATGGGAGACCAACGCGGAGCGGCAGTGGAGCCGGGGATACCAGGCGGCGCGCCGGTATTATGAACAGCACGGCAACCTGAAGCTGCCGGTGGCCTACACCACCCCGGACGGCGTGGCCCTGGGCAAATGGGTGCGCCGCCAGCAATACGCACTGGAAAACCCGGACAAGAGCAACTGCAAGCTGACCCCCGGGCGGGTACGGGGGCTGGCGGAGCTTGGGCTGGGGTAGCGAAAAAATGGCAGGGCAAATTCACGAAAGGATGTGAAAAAGGTGATACGGAAAAACCAGAGGCTGATTAATCTATTCAACATCCTTTCAGACGCGGTGTTGATTTTTGCCGCTTACTTTGCCGCCCTGGCGATGCGCTTTGAGGTGCTGAACGGGCAGGAAAGCATCCTGCCCGTTCACAGCGGGGCGTATGCGGCGGTCGCGCTGGTTTACAGCGGGCTACTGGTGGTGGCGTACTGTGGCTTTCGGATGTATGGCTCCTACCGGTTCAAGGACCCGGCAAGCGAGATCATCACGATCCTGCTGCTCAATGGGATCGGGGTTCTGATCCTGATGGCGCTGCTTTATTTCACCCGGATCGTAAATTTTTCGCGGCTGGCGATCTTCTTTTTCTGGCTGTTTTCAAGCCTTTTCATCATCGCGAAGAGGACGGCGGTGCGGGCAGTGCTGCGGTATTACCGGGAGCTTGGGTACAACCAAAAGCATGTGATCCTGGTGGGCAGCGGGCACTTTGCGCAGCAGTATTTACAGGACATTCAGGCGAACCCGCAGATGGGCTTTACAGTGGACGGCTATGTGAGCGGGGAGGCGCGGCCGGGGCTTGGGAAACGCCTGGGAAACTATGAAGAACTGGAAGAGATTTTGGAACACAGCGACCCGGACGAGCTGATCGTGGCGCTGGACCCCCAGGAGATCGGGTATATGCGACCGGTATTGGCGGCGGCGGATAAAGAGGGGGTACGCATCAGCATTATCCCGTTTTACAACGACTATTTTCCCAGCCACCCCACGATCGATGTGGTGGGGCGGACCCGGCTTGTGAATATGCGTGCCACCCCGCTGGACAACCTGGGCTGGGCGATGGCAAAGCGGGGGATGGACATAGTTGGATCGCTGCTTTTGATCGTGGTGACCAGCCCGATCATGCTGGGTGCGGCGATTGGGGTGAAGCTGAGCAGCCCGGGCCCCATTCTGTTCAAGCAGGAACGGGTGGGCAAGGGTAAAAAGGTTTTTAAGATGTGGAAGTTCCGCAGTATGCGGATCACCGGCACGGAGGATACGGGCTGGAGCACCGAAAACGACCCGCGCAAAACAAAATTCGGGAGCTTTATCCGGAAGTTCAGCATTGATGAGCTGCCACAATTTTTTAATGTGTTGGCGGGCCAAATGAGCCTGATTGGGCCGCGGCCGGAGGTGCCGTTCCATGTGAACCATTTTAGGGAAGAGATCCCTCTGTATCTGGTGCGCCAGCAGGTGCGGCCGGGAATCACCGGCTGGGCACAGGTGCACGGCCTGCGGGGAGATACCAGCATTGAGGCGCGGGTGAAGTATGACATCTGGTATATCGAAAACTGGAGCTTGGGGTTGGATTTCAAGATTTTATTTAAAACGGCATTGGGCGGAATGGTAAACAGCGAGAAGATTGCGACAGAGCCTAAAAGAGGGGAAACGCCAAATGGGTGAACCGATTCATGTAGCTCAGGTACTAAACCGTATGGACAGCGGCGGAATTGAGGCTGTGGTCATGAACTACTACCGGAACGTTGATCGCGCAAAGATACAATTCGATTTCTATTTTGCTGAGGATAGTACATTGCCGCAAAAGGCAGAATTGGAGAAGTTGGGAGCCGGGATTTACCCCGTTCCGTCATATGCCCGGCCCATTGCATATTATAAAGCGCTATATGCAGTATTTTGCCAACGCGGCTATAAGATAGTTCATGCACATCTGAGCACAATGTCAATATTTCCGCTGTTTGCCGCGTGGCGGGCAAAGGTGCCGGTGCGCATCTGCCATAACCATTCCACCGCCCATTGGGGCGAGGGAAAAAAGACGTTGCTCAAGTACATATTGCGGCCATTTGCAAGGGTATTTGCCACGGATTACTTTGCCTGCGGGGAGCAGGCGGGGCGGTGGATGTATGGCAACCGCTGCTTTGAGAAGGGCAAAGTGTATGTAATGCCCAATGCAATTGATACAAAACGATTTGAGTACGATCCGGAAGCCCGCATTCGCCTGCGCATGGAGTTGGGGATTCCACAGGATGCCTTTGTGGTGGGGCATGTGGTTTACTTATGCGAAAAACCAAGCGTTTTTATTGGAGATTTTTGCGGAGTTACTGAAACAAAAAAGCAATGCCCGTTTGTTGCTGGTGGGCGAAGGCGAGTTGGAACGAGAGCTGCGCCAAAAGGTACAGAGCCTGAAAACAGAAAATCAAGTGGTTTTCACCGGGGTTCGCACAGACGTGGACAAACTGTATTCGGCCATGGATGTGTTTTGTTTGCCCAGCTTTTACGAGGGCCTGCCCGTGGTGTTGGTAGAGGCCCAAGCCAATGGGCTGCCTTGTGTGGTGTCGGAACAAGTTACCAGCGAATTGCTGCTGGCCGGTCAGTGCTTTTGCCTGCCGCTGGACGCGTGCGGACCGTGGATCCCTGCCCTTTTAGAGAAGAAACGTGGGCAAGCGGTCGTGCAGCTTGAATTTGAGATTTCGTATGCGGCGCAAATGTTGGGCGCGTTTTATCAAGAAAAAGCTTTAGGACATTCCCGACGTTAAAAGACAACGGCTATGGGATGGGATACATTCAGTGGCGTCGGCGGGGTGTTTGGCCTTTTATTTGCGCCGGGCTTTGAGCCACCGACGCACCGCCGGGCTTCTTTTTTATAAAGCGGAGGTTTACTGACTGCGGTGTACGAGGGAGGAGATCACAAGCCCAATGAACATTTTATATCTTACCCCCACAAGTGCCTTTTCCGGGGGCGAAAATGTGACGCTGCAGATCGCCCAAGAGATGCAAAAAAGAGGCTATACAGTGGCTTATTGTGGAGTGTTTGGCCCAATTCAAGAAGCGGCAGAGGCCAGGGGTGTGGCGTTTTTGGGGCTGAAAGAGTTTTCATTAAAGGAAATCAGAGGTGTGTTGCGCGAGTTCCGGCCAGAGGTAGTGCATGCAATGGATTATCGCGCGAGTTTTTATGCGGCATTATTAGGTACCCGCATGGTGGGACATCTGCACAGCGATTGCCCGTGGCTGAAGTATAAGGGCAGAAACAGCTTTGCTTTGCTATACACTGGGCTTCGCGCCCGAAAGTTGATTTGTGTTGCACCCAACATCCCTCAAAATTTCGTGTTTTCACGGTGGATCCGTTCCAAATTTGCCACGCTGGCCAATTGCATCGATGCGGATGCAATCCGGCAAAAAGCGCAGCGGGGCCCGGGCACCCAAGCAGCTCACCTTGGGTTTTGCGGACGATTGTCAGAGGCTAAAAATCCCCTTCTGTTTCTGCGGGTGGTGGCCGGCGTAAAAGCCCAGCTGCCAGGGGTTAAGGCGGTTATGGTGGGGGATGGCGAGTTAAGAACCCAGGTGGAACGTGAGATCCAAGCGCTGGGCCTGCAGCAAAATGTTTCGTTGGTGGGATTTCAAAACAACCCCTTCCCTTATATAGCGGCCTGTAAACTGATGGTTATGTCTTCGGTTTGGGAGGGCTTTCCCATGGTAGCTATGGAGGCAATGGTTTTGGGCAAGCCATGGGTGAGCACTGCTGTCAGCGGTATGGTGGACCTGATTGGCGACTCGGTGGGGGTGATTGGAAATACTGCGGAAGAATTGACGGCTGCCGTGCTAAAAATATTGCAGCTTCCTTCAAATGAATACAATTTGCTGGTAACGCGGGTCCGAAAACGGGTGCAGCCATATACCAATATGGCCACTTATATTGACGAAATCGAAGCTTTTTACCAAAGTTGATTTTCCGCAAAGAGAAGGAGCTTTTATTCAGATGAATGGGGTATACATCACCGAGTCAAATGGTCATTTGCACGAAGAATACAAGAGTGGCGTGGATATAAAGATCCAAGGTCAAATTAAGGCATTTAATGCCCAGGGACTAAATTGTACCTGCCATTGTATTCATCCGAGGATGCTGTCAAAGTGGGAGAAAATTAAACGCCGTTTGATTTTTTTAGGTGACGGTATGGATTGGCGGATTACAGAAGAGATGAAATCCGCCGACTACTTATATATTCGCAAGCCGTTTGCCTTTACGTTTCACTTTTTGAATTTTCTAAAAAGAATGCGCAAGCTGAATCCAATATGTTCCATCATAATCGAAATCCCCACCTATCCGTATGATAAGGAATTTTCTGAATATTGGCACAGATGGCCGCTGCTCTGGGAGGATAGATTTTGCCGCAAGCGATTAAAGGCATATGTTGACCGAATGGCGGTATTGGGCGATTGGAGCAGCCTCTTTGGTATTCCTACATTACAAATTTTCAACGGAATGGATTTAGAAAAGGTTACTATAAAAAAGCAAAATCCCGACAGCACAATAAATATATGCTGCATGGCAAGATTTGAATATTGGCACGGTGCTGATCGTTTGCTGGCTGGGCTGGAGAATTATCAAAAAGCGGGTGTTCCAGGTAATATCCATGTCTATTTGGCTGGAGATGGGAGCGAGATTAAAGAACTGAAAAAGCAGACCAAAGAAAGCGGCCTTAATAACATGGTGACGTTTTGCGGCTTGCTCAACAGGCAAGAAATGGACAAGCTGTATGATAAATGTGACATAGCGGTGGCTAGTTTAGGGGGATTCAGAAAAAACGTTTCGGTTTCATCGGAGCTAAAAAGCAGAGAATATTTAGCAAAGGGAATTCCTTTTTTTTATGCGGGAGAAATTGATGTTTTCATAAATGAACCAGTAAACTTCTGCCTTCAAATTCCGGCAAACAACACACCGGTTGATATGGAGGAGATTCTAATGTTTTATAAAAATTTGATACAGCGCCAAACAAAACAGGAATTGTCTTCGCAGATACGCGCTTATGCCGAGAGAAATATTGGATGGGAAAAGGCGCTTGAACCGGTAATACACTGGATCAAAAACGACAAGGAATAAATTAATGCAGAGGGTAATTGGACAATGAAACAGATATTGCTGAAAAGAATTCAGGAAAAATCCATTATTGTGGGCGTGGTGGGTCTTGGCTATGTGGGGCTGCCGTTGGCGGTGGAAAAAGCGAAAGCCGGGTTTAAAACCATCGGCTTTGATGTGCAGGCAGAGAAGGTAGAAATGGTCAACGCTGGGCACAACTATATCGGAGACGTGGTGGACAGCGACTTGAAAGAACTGGTGGAGGAAAAAATGCTCAGCGCCACCACTGATTTCGCACAGATTGCGCAGGCTGATTTTGTGGCGATCTGTGTGCCTACCCCTTTGGATGAGCATCAGGAGCCGGACATTCGCTTTGTGCGCGATTCTGCCATGCAGGTGGCTAAATATCTTAAAAAGGGCAGCATGGTGGTGCTGGAATCCACGACATATCCGGGCACAACGGAAGAGCTGCTCAAGCCCCTTTTGGAAAACGGCAGCGGCTTGAAATGCGGCGAAGATTTTTATTTGGGCTTCAGCCCGGAACGGGTCGACCCAGGCAATTTGATTTATAAAACCAAGAATACCCCGAAGGTGGTGGGCGCGATCGGCAAAGACGCCACAGAAGTGATTGCCGCGATGTATCGCGCGGTATTGGAGGGGGACGTGAAAGAGGTTTCCAGCCCGGCGGTGGCGGAGATGGAGAAGATCCTGGAAAATACATACCGCAACATCAATATTGGTTTGGTGAACGAGCTGGCCCGGCTGTGCAACAAAATGGGGATCTCCATTTGGGAAGTGGTGGATGCCGCCAAGACCAAGCCCTATGGCTTTCAGGCTTTTTACCCGGGCCCTGGCTTGGGTGGGCACTGCATTCCCCTGGACCCGTATTACCTTACCTGGAAGGCGCGGGAGTATGGCTTTCACACCACTTTGATCGAAAACAGCATGGTGATCAACGACAGCCAGCCGGAATATTGCATGCAGCGTGCCATGCACATTTTGAACCAGCATAAAAAGGCGATCAACGGCGCTAAGATTTTGGCGCTTGGCGTTTCTTATAAACAAGATATTGATGATTATCGGGAAAGCCCGGCGATCCGGGTGATCAAAGAGCTTAAAAAAGTAGGGGCCGAGGTGGATTATTACGATCCCTGGGTGCCGGAATTCAAAAACATGTACGGCGAAAGCGGCAAGAGCATTCCGGCCCTCACCGCAGAGGTGGTGCGCCAATACGACCTGGTGGTGGTGACCTGCGCGCATACCAATGTGGATTATGGGATGGTTCAGGCGAATGCACAGGCCATTTTCGATACCAAAAATGCGATGAGCAATATTGAACCGCGGAATAACATCGAGGTGTTATAACAATGAAATATGCCCTGATCGGTTGTGGCCGCATAGCAGCCAACCATATAAAAGCGGTTATGAATAACCAGTTGGAGTTGGTGGCGTTGTGCGACATTTGCCCCGGCCATATGGAGGCTTTGCTGCAAAAGCATGGGCTTGAAAAAGAGCCGGGCATTGGCCGCTATACAGATTACCAGCAGCTTTTGGCCGAACACCCCGATTTGGAGCTGATAGCGATTGCAACAGAAAGCGGCCTGCACGCGCAGATCGCACTGGACTGTATTGACGCCGGCATCCATGTGATCATTGAAAAACCCATGGCCATGAGTATGGCGGATGCAGATGAAATTGTGCGGCGCAGCAGGGAAAGGGGCGTGGCGGTTTGCGCCTGCCACCAAAACCGCTTTAATGTTGCGGTGCAAAAAACCCGGCAGGCGTTGGAGGCCGGGCGGTTTGGCCGCCTGAGCCACGGCAGCGTGCATGTGCGGTGGAACCGAAACCGCGCTTATTATGAGCAGGCGCCCTGGCGCGGCACCTGGGCGCAGGACGGCGGCTGCCTGATGAACCAGTGCATTCACGGAATCGACCTGCTGCGCTGGATGATGGGGGACGAGGTGGAGGAAGTATACGGCGTGACGCGCCAACAGTTCCACGGTTATTTGGAGGCGGAAGATGTTGGCATGGCGGTGGTGAAGTTTAGAAACGGCGCCATTGGCACCATTGAGGGCACCACCAATGTTTACCCGAAAAACCTGGAAGAAACGCTGTATCTGTTTGGCGAAACGGGCACGGTTAAAGTGGGAGGGACTTCCACCAACAACCTGGATGTGTGGGAGTTTGCGGACGAAACAGAGGCGGACAAAGCCAATAAGGGGCTGGAGGAACAGACCAGCAATGTGTATGGCAACGGGCACACCAGCCTTTATGCCGATATGATTGAGGCCATTAATACCGGCCGCAAGCCGTATGTGGATGCGGTGGCCGGGCGGAATGCGCTGGAAATGGTCCTGGCTGTTTATAAAAGTGTAAAAACAGGCCAGCCGGTGAAGCTGCCTTTGAAAGACTTTGCAAGTATAGATATGAAGGAACAATAAATAATTATAAAGAACATATCCAGGGGGCAACATGAACACAGAAATGCTTTTTGAGGTTTGTGCGAGTGAATTAGAAAGTTTAAAGGAATTTTTCCCAGGTGAGGATTTGTTATTTAAGCTTACAGGAGTAGCCGCAGAAGATAAGCCTTTAACAAACACAATCATTTTAGCGAAGCGTAAAATTCCGGAACAAGCTTTCTTGAAAGAAATGGAGTGTATTATTGTTGCCCGTGATTCTATTACACTTTGCGTAAAAGGCAAAAGCAAATGCAGATCACTAAAGGCCGATACCTTTAAATCGGTGTATAGCAATATTGTTAATGAATGCGTCGCGAAAGCAAGCAAAACGCCTACCAAGCATATAAGCAGCAAATCCTTGATAGGAGCCAATACCTACATAGGGAATAACGTGCAAATTGGACACTGTGTAGTGGTGGGCGCAAACTGTATTATCAAAGATAATGTGGCGATCGGAAATAATGTTGTTATCGAGGACAACTGCGTAATTGGAAGTAATGATGCAGATTGCTACATCAGCGCCCAGGGGCAGCGCATGACGGTTCCGCATATAGCAGGAGTGTCGATAGAGGATGGCTGCCTTATTTTGTCAGGCGCTACCATAGCAGCTGGCGTGGGAAAAGCAACTCAAATAGGGAAACGAGCTTTGGTAGGAACAAAAGCAATAATTGCGCATAACACCGTTATTGGGGATGATTGCCTGATAAACGCGGGCGCAACAGTTTGCGGATATTGTAGCATTGGAGATTGTGTATATATTGGCGCAGGAGCCATTATAAAAAACAGAGTAACGATTGAAAACAACAGCTTTGTCGGAATCGGCAGTGTTGTTACAAGGCGTGTACGACAAGGCGATAAAGTATTTGGAAATCCTGCCCGAAAATTAGAGTGGGAGGAAGCTTAATTTGCAATTTCGTGACCTTCAAAAACAATACGAAGTGCTCAAACCACAAATAGACACTGCAATCCAGCAGGTATTAAGCGAGGCCAATTACATTTCCGGGCGCCAAGTGGCCGAGCTGGAGGGAGCAGCAACTGGCCACATACGTGGGCGTAAGGCATTGCATTGCCTGCGGCAATGGAACCGATGCACTCAGCCTGGTTCTGAGGGCTTGGGGCATTGGCCCCGGTGATGCGGTGTTTGTGCCGGATTTTACCTTTTTTGCCAGCGGCGAAACGGTGGCTCTTGAGGGTGCGGCTCCCATTTTTGTGGATGTGGACCCACAGACGTTTAATTTGGATCCCGCCAAGCTGGAAGAAGCGATTTTGCAGGCAGAGAAAAAAGGAAAACATGCGCTTAAAGCGGTGATAGCGGTGGATTTGTTCGGATTGCCAGCCGATTATCCCACGCTGGAGGCTATTTGCAAAAAGCATGGCCTGCTGCTGCTGGAAGATGGCGCCCAGGGTTTTGGCGGGACTATTGAAGGCCGCCGGGCGTGCAGTTTTGGCGATGCGGCGACCACCAGCTTTTTCCCAGCAAAGCCCTTGGGCTGTTATGGCGATGGAGGCGCGATCTTTACAAACAATGATGATTGGGCCGCGATCCTTCGTTCGTTGGCGGTGCATGGCAAAAGCGGGGCGAATAAATACGATAATGTGCGCGTTGGCGTCAATAGCCGGCTGGACACCCTGCAAGCGGCCGTTTTGCAGGTAAAATTTGAGGCATTTCAAGAGTACGAGCTGGCGGCAGTGGAGCAGGCAGCCCGTTGGTATGACGAGGCGTTGGCAGACAGTGGCCTGGTTTTGCCCTACCGACCACAGGGCTTTACCAGCAGCTGGGCCCAGTATACCGTACAGCTGCCCGAAGGTATTGACCGGGACGCGCTGCAGGCCAGGCTTAAAGAACAGGGGATCCCCACCATGGTGTATTATCCGAAACCCATGCACCAGCAAACAGCCTTTGAAGGGACTGAAAGCGCAAAAGCAAGTTGCCCTGCAGCCGAGCAGCTGTGCCAGACGGTGCTCAGCCTGCCCATGGATCCGTATATCACGCAACAAAATGTTTTTGATGTTTCAAACCGGATTTTGAAATTTTTCGCTTAGATGACAAAGGAGCAGGAATGTCTGAACAAAAAGGGGTGCTTTTGGTCACTCAAGGATTTCCCTTTGGAGAAAGTGAGCGCAGCTTTTTGGGAGAAGAGTTCGCCCAACTACAGAGCTGCTTTAAAACCACCGTTTTGGCATATGGGAAAAACGACGAGTTGCTTTATCCGGCTCCAGAGAAGGTTCCTTTATATCGCTATGAATTTGCTGGAATTCAGCCATTTTCACTGCTCCGCCAGTTTATGCGGCCGGAAGTTCGAAGCGATATTAGGGCTGCCTGCAAAACCGGCAGTACCAAAAGCAGAATGATTCGGTTCGGTAAGATACTTTCCTATAGTTTGCGGGCCGAGCAGCTGGAAGCGCAGATGCGTGAAATTGTTGAAGAGGAAAACATAGAGATTATTTATACTTATTGGTGCACGCAAGCAACGATTACCGCGCTGAGACTTAAAAAAAAGTTTCCGCGGTTAAAAGTGGTGACGCGTTTGCAGGGTTACGATTTGTACATTGAACGCACGGAGATGGCTTGGCAAGTGATGCGCGGGTTTGTGGCACAAAGATGCGACCGGTTGTTTTTTGTGTGTGACGCGGGACGCGAATATTTTTGTGAGCACTGGCCGATGGTGGAGCTGCATAAATGCACGGTAGCCTATTTGGGAACCCGCGCACTGCAAGTGGATCGTTGGGATACCCCGGACAAAAACCGATTGGCCATTATTAGTTGTTCAAATATAATTCCCCTTAAGCGCGTTGCGTTGATCGCGGAGGCCCTGGCTGTGTTACCCGAGGAAATCCAGGTGACATGGAATCATATTGGAGACGGCGAATTACACAATTCCACGATTGAATACACAACACGGCTGCTCCGTACAAAATCCAATATCCAATGGAAGTTTTGGGGGCGAATTGCCAACAATAAATTAGAAGAAATTTATAATCGGGTTGAACCGCAGCTGTTTATAACAACATCGTCAAGTGAAGGGTTGCCTGTATCCATCCAAGAGGCGTTTTCGATAGGTATCCCCGCGATCGGTACGGCGGTGGGGGGGAATTCTGAATTGATCCAAAATGGGGTCACAGGCTTTTTACTTACGCCTGATCCATCTCCCCAGGAAGTTGCCGATCAAATTGTTCGGTTTTATAAACTTTCGTTTGAACAAAAAGCAGATATGCAAAATGCGGTGAAAAAGCTTTGGCAAGAAAAGTGTAATAGCAAAAAAAATGCAGATATTTTAATGAAAATATTAAAAAAACTATAAGGAGCATGGCAAATGTCTTTTGTGCCAAAGGTAAGTATCATTGTGCCTATATACAAGGTAGAGCGTTACTTGCGTCAATGCGTCGAAAGCCTTTTGGCGCAAACGCTGGAGGGAATTGAGATTATTTTAGTGGATGATGGTTCTCCAGATGGCTGCGGAAGTATTTGTGAGGAATATGCCAGCATGGATATGCGGGTACAGGTGATCCACCAAAAAAATCAAGGCTTGTTGCGCGCACGGATCAACGGTGTTCAACTGGCCAAAGCAGACTACATAGGCTTTGTGGATGGTGACGACTTTGTGAAACCAGAAATGTATGAAGTTTTATGGGAAACTGCTGTGGCAAAAAATGCTCAAGTGGTTTGCTGCTCAGAAATTCTTTATTGGAATGAAGGCCATACGGAATTGCCGGAGCCTCTAAAACTTGATGGCACATTTTCAGGAGCACGGTTGGAAGAAGAGTTTTATCCACAGTTTTTTTATGACCGTACGGCTCAATCGAAAGGGTGCATTCCGCCTGCGGTATGGAATAAAATTTTCAAGCGTGAACTGCTTCTTGCTGTTTATCAAGAAACCGATCCGACCGTAACAATTGGTGAGGATATGGTGATTTCTTATGCATGCATGCTTCGGGCCACTTGTATTTGCGTTTTAGCACAATCTTATTTGTATTATTACCGGCAAAGAAGCAATTCCATGATTCAAGGCTATTGGCCAGACTATTTGAAAAATTTAAAGAAACAGGTTACATTGCTGGAACAATTGCCGAAACCAGCGCAGGCAGCGCATTATATAGAAGAGGCCATTGAAAGATATGTTGCGGTCAGTTTTGTGTTGGCGGTGCGAAACGAATGGAGAAAACCAAACCAAGATTCAAAAATTCAGTTGCTTGGACAACTTTACGGCGACTGTTTCTGGGAAAAGTATTTGACCTCGCCCCCCAAAAAGATGTTTCCCCTTTCGTTCGACTGGCTTATTTATTGGGCGGTGAGAAAGCGTGCATGGATCGTGTTAAAGGGTTGTGGCGTGCTATATGTTATCAGAGCATGGGTACGGCATAAACACAGATGATGAGGAGAAAGATAAGTTGAAGCCTGAAAGTATAATCGGTTTACCACAGCTTTCTATCGTTGTACCGGTTTATAAAACGGAAGCTTTTTTGGAGCAGTGCATAAAAAGCATAGTGAAGCAAACCTTCCCAAATTTTGAGTTGATTTTAGTGGATGATGGAAGCCCGGATAATTGCCCGAGTTTGTGTGATGAGTGGGCTGTAAAAGATTCTCGCATCAAAGTGATACATCAAACAAACCAAGGACCGAACTGCGCCATTTACAATGGCTTATTAAAAGCGAACGCTAATGTAATTGGGTTTGTGGATAGCGACGATTGGATCGCCCCAACGTGGTTTGAATACCTTTATGAGGCATTGCAAAAGTATGGCGCAGATTGTGCCCGTGGCGGTATTTTTATGCAACTGGAAAATGGGAGCTTTGAAAAGTTGCATCCTATCGCAGATAAAGAATATGACCAGTGTAATATTGAAGCTGAAATTTTGCAACCGTACTGGGAAGGCAAAGAAAGCTTATACAAAAAGTGGAGTAACGGTCGTTGGGATAAACTGTGGAAAAGAGATTTGCTATTAAAAGCTTATGGAAAAGCGCCGGTTCGTTATTCGATGGGCGAGGACCTTATTTTGAACCTTGTATATTTACCACTGTGCCATAAAATAGTGGATGTTGGAAATAGTCATGGGTATTATTGCAGGTATAATCAAAATTCGCTTACTCATTCATTTTCGCCTCAACTAGTGCTGGACTACGCTTGCTTTACGCAACTATTGATCCGCACAGCACAAAATCAGAAACGAACAATTTCAGCTACGCATTGCGATATTTTGTGGAAGAGCTGCGCGATGCAATGCCTAACGGCGACCGGGAATCGAAAGGAGCGCAGCAGATCTCTTAAACTAGCGCTTGCACATATTCATGGGAGCAAAAGCATTAGAGCAGGAAAAAGCGTTCGATTTGCAATGTGGCTTGCAATGTGCGGTTTTGCTGGGTTGGCAGTTTATAGCGTGGATATTTGGGAATGGATTTCAGATAAGTGGAGGAAATAGGATTGTCGAGAACGGAAAACACCGGAAAAAATGTTGTATGGCAGATTGGCGCCAGCCTTTTAACTATTGGGCTAGGCTTAATAAGCCGTTATGTGTTCAACAAGGTGTTGGGGGCAGACTATTTGGGATTAAGCAGCCTTTTTGCCTCGGTTCTGAGCGTCCTTTCTTTTGCGGATTTGGGGATCGCAAATAGTTTTACATTTTGCTTGTATAAGCCTATTGCTCAAAACAACCAGGGCTATATTTGTGTGTTGCTTGCCACTTTCAAAAAAATCATGCGTGCTATTATGATAAGCATTCTGGTGTTGGGGTTGTGCTTTTCGCCTTTTTTACGTTATGTGGTAAAAGAAAGCCAACAGTTTACTGAATTACAACTGCAATTCTACTATTTTTTATCGTTAGCTGAAATTCTCGTGAGCTATTTATGTACTTATAAAGTGTGCTATGTGTCAGCCTGCCAAAAGCAGTATAAGCTGGTCCCTATCCGCATGTGGGGAAGTGTGATTACGCTGGTTCTCAAGTTGGGGGCGGTTGTGCTAACGCATAGTTATACAATCTATGTATTGACTGGGACCTTAGTGGTAGTGCTGCAACAATTAGTAACAAACTGGTATATTACAAAAAAGTTTCCTGTTGTACGCCAATTACAGGAGGGCGAATTGACACAGGAGGATCGCCGCGCGATCAAAAGAAATATAAAAGCGGGGTTAATTAATAAGTTTGCGCAAATCAGTGTTACTCAAACGGATTCAATCATAATATCAGCTGCGCTTAGCATAGGAACGCTAGGGCGTATAACCAATTATGTTACCCTAAAAACATATATATTCAATATAATTTCTCAAGTGCAAACATCGGCACATGCCAGTATGGGCGATGTGGTGGCGACAGAATCGAAAGAAAAGCAACTGGATATATTTTATCGTTTCTTATTGGTAAGCCAGCTATTAATTAGCGGCGCGGTATGCGGATTATTAGTTTTGACAACGCCTATTGTTGTATGGGTATTTGGCCCAACGTGGAAGGTCGATTATCTAAGCACGGTTTTAATGGTTTCGGCGGCGGCAATTGTTCAACATACCTATGCGTTGAATATTTTGCCTACTGCAAATGGACGATTGGATGTGGTGGCCAAATTGGCTTTTGTGGAAGGGGCTGTTAATTTGGCTGCAAGCCTAATTGCTATAAAGCTAATCGGCTTGCCTGGCGTATATTTAGGGACAGTAATCGCGGAGTTAGCCTACTATATTTTAACGCCGTTGAAAGTGTTCCCTACCCTTTATCAATGCGGGGCAAAACGATATTTTATCAGGACACTGTATGGTATGGCCGTAACGGCCATACAAGTAGCAGTTTTGTTGGCAATTCAGGGACATATTATAAACAATCAATATTGTTTCTCCAATATAATAATCCTATGCGTTTGCATAATAGCCGTTTTTTCAGGAGGGACTTATTTAGCTTGGCACAGAGACCGCTATTTCAAAGAGCTGTGTGCAATGGCTGCTCAGTTGTTAAGAAAGGTGCTGAAAAAATGAACGGCAAAGCCTCGATTACAAGTTATTTAAGAGGGAACCTAGGAAATCAATTATTTGTTTATGCAACAGTACGGCAAATGCAAGAAAAATATTTTGCGGATCAACCTTGCAGATTGATTTTTGACAATGAAAAATATATTATTAGCAATCGTTTGCAAAATTTCAAACTGGTAGGCAATTTGTGCTTTTGTCCGGTACGACTTCCTTTAGTTAAAAGAAAAATTAAATATTATATGTTTGATCGTACTCGTTGCTCAGGCATTCAATATAAACACCCTCAAGAGTTTTTTGAATTTACGCAAAAGCGACAGCCTATTTTAAATAAATACGGTTTTTTTCTATGCGAAGACGGCTATATACCACTGCCCGAAAAAATGCCTTGCCGCATTATTGCAGACGGCTTTTTCCAAAGCGAAAAATATTTTTCGAAAATTCGTCCAAAATTGTTAGCGGAGTTAACTCCATCTGAACCATTATTACCTCAGAATTTTGAAATCGTGCGCCGAATTGAAGAAAGCGAATCGATCTGCTTAACTGTTCGTATGGGCGATTATATAGGCAATAAAGTTCATGATGTATGTACAGCTGATTATTTTAAAAGAGCAATTTCAATCGCGAAACAAAAATGTGAAAATGGTCAGGTGTTTCTGTTTTCAGACGATGTAAAAGCTGCGAAAGAAATGTTAGGGTTAGGGGAGGACACAGTGTTGGAAGAGGGAAACAACCCGGATTACGAAAAACTAAGAATAATGAGCAAGTGTAAACATTTTATTTTATCAAACAGCAGTTTCAGTTGGTGGGTGCAGTATTTATCGCACAATCGCAATAAGATGGTGATTGCACCAGATCATTGGTATAATGCACCTATTCCCTGCGATATTTATCAAAACGAGTGGATAGTGCTTTCGGTGTAAAAGGATGGGCAATTATGAATGATTTTATGGGAAAATGCACAGTTCTCGTATGCAGCTGCGATGCGTATAGCGATTTGTGGGATCCCTTTTTTACGCTTTTGAACGTTTATTGGCCAACGAGGAAGTTCCCCATTTGGCTAAGCACAGAGTCGAAAGAATACTGTAATAAAGAGTTCCCGGTTCAAACAATACATCCTAAAGGGCGTAAAAACATGCCATGGAGCAAACGCATTAAGCAGGTCTTACAAAAGATTGATAGCCCATATATATTATTGTTGCTGGATGATTTTTTCCTGAAAGCGCCTGTAAATGAGCAAAAGGTGGAGGAATGCATTTTATGGATGGATCAAAACAAAGATATTGCTAATTTTTCATTTGTTCCATCACTTTGGGAAGACATTTGTGATAAAGAGTTCCCTGGATTTGAACGACGGCCTTGTGGCGGACGATATAAAGTGAATTGCCAGGCAGGCCTGTGGCGGACGTCTATGCTTTTAAAACTGATGCGAGCTTGTGAAGATCCGTGGGAATTTGAATGGAACGCCAGTTGCCGTTCTGATTTATATCCCTGGCGATTTTACGCTGCAGAAAAACCAAAGCCGTGGGTGTTCGACTACGACTTTTCTAGTGGTGGTGGCGGTGTTCACCGCGGAAAGTGGACAAGAGGTGTTGAACGGGTATTTGAAAAACATGCGATTGCAGTGGATTTTTCGATACGTGGATGGGATGATTCTCCCGCCCCGCCGTTAGGCACAGCCAGAAAGAACCCTCCGGCTGCAAAAATTACCTGGCGGAGCGAAATCAAATATTTTATTCAACATTGGAAAGCGTATTTATAAACAATAAGAAAAAAGGAATGAAAATAAATGGTTTGTAAAATTTGCGGCGGAGCTTGTGAAAACACAGTGTATCTTTTGAAAAATGTGCGCAAGGACTTACAAGAAACATTTGAGTATGTAAAATGCTCAGAATGCGGGTGTTTGCAAATCCGGGAGATTCCTGAAAACCTGGGGGATTATTATGACAACGCTATATACTATAGTTTCAAATCGATTAATATGGGGGGGATCCACAAGGATCTCTATCACAGAATACGCGCCGGCATAAAAAATGTTGTAGTTGGCACGCCATTATTCCAGATATATCACTGGAAATGGTTAAAAGAAACAAAACACAGATTCAGGAAAATTGGCGCACCACAAAAAGAGATGAGAATTGTAGATATAGGTTGTGGCAATGGTGATTTTGTAAATCAACTTTGTGCTATGCAGTATAAGAATGTATTGGGCATAGATCCTTATTTGGAGAAAGACTGCAAAACATCGCTTGGCGGTGCTTTAAGAAAAACAGATATAGAGCATTTGGAAGGTGAATGGGATCAAATGTGGATGATTCATTCACTGGAACATGTTCCAGACCCGCAAAAAGATCTCACTGCAATGGCTCGGAAATTAAAGGAAACAGGAAAAGGAATAATAATTTTGCCTGTATGTGACTCTTATGATTGGGAAAAATATGGTTCTGATTGGGCTGGGAGCGATGCCCCAGTACATTTGTTTTTACATACTAAAAAAAGCTTAAAGCTGTTGTTTGAGCGGGCTGGCTTAGAGCTTGTACAACTTTATAATATTGAATCGGAGTGGCCGCTATTGCTCAGCGAGAAGATACGATGCGGATATGCAATTGATGACCATTCCAAAAGTTTAAAACAGATTTTAGGTGCCAAAAAAATTCGCCTGCTTAAAAAGAAAATGAAACAAATAAATGCAGAAAAGCGCGCAGGGATGGCGACATTTATAGTTGCACCTAAACAAAAGCGATAATGTGTTTTATGATAAAAACATTTAATTTAAAGAGGTTATAGCAATGGGGGTACCCACCAAAAAACACGCCGCGATGAAATGGAGCGTTTTAGGGATAGCAGCATTGGTGCTATGTATTTTGTTTAAGGGATACGAGCTGTCGGAATTTGATCCCTATTCAAATGTTCTGGTGGCCGGACGCATGATGCAAATTGCAGAGGGGCAAACAACATCAGGATTTTTGGGAGTTTATACACAGGAGTGGGGAGATCCACAAAATTATGTGCTTTTTCAAACAGACGCGGATATCACACAGCTAACGTATCAACCGTATCTTGATCAAAGTGGGCTGCAAGGCAGTTTTTTGGGAATTATCAATTTAACGCTGAAAGTGGTTGGCATTTCAGGAAATATTCGAGAAGCAATTTTGAGTATGTTGCTATCGTTTTTATTCTGGCTGTTACTACTGGTTATTGCGTGGAAATTAGCGACCGAAATTCATCCACTGGCTGGGTTTATTTTCATTTCAGCTTATATGGGTTCTCCTTATGCAGTGCGGGCGGCTAATAGTTATTATTGGGCAGTGTTCACATGGCTGCTTCCTATCGCAGTAGTTTTGCTGACGGCTAAACGAACATATACTAGCGATTTCAAAAACAATAAACTTTTTTATTGTGCAATTGCTTTAGCAATTATTATTAAATGCGCATGTGGATTTGAATATACAACCACAGTAATGGTAATGAGTGAGCTGCCATTGGTATTTGCATTTTTCAGCGTTGAAACAACCAGGGAACGATGGAAAGTATTGAGTACGGCCTTTAAAATTGGAATTAGTGAGTTGATCGGTTTTTTTATTGCCTTGGCGGATTTTTTTCTTGTGTAACAGCGCCTCTACAATCATGGAGACGATTTGC
>ENA-OPDJ01000938-OPDJ01000938.1-human-gut-metagenome-genome-assembly--contig:-NODE-938-length-18559-cov-7.962981_pt1 | contig 18559 bp, 14 predicted proteins | sample MGYA00241621_ERZ501505 | MGnify/ENA primary metagenome ERZ501505 (study PRJEB25962, sample SAMEA2042624) | human gut metagenome | biome: human gut; feature: human-associated habitat; material: faeces... | reverse complement strand
CACAAAAAGTGTTATAGGGGTGACCACACCACAGGATTATTTATATACCTAAAAAGCCTTACCTCGAATTCATGATATGATTCGGGGTAAGGCTTGATTTATATGCTTTTCTTTAGGTTTGATGCAAAGGCTCGAACAGTCGTGATTGGTTTAGAACCCCGACCCGCGGAGCCGATCTTCCCTAAAAAGGCAGTACGTCAATCTTCGACCGATTTTGAGAGCTCCCTGTGCCTTAGCAATAGAGAAGCAAAAAATCGTGACCGGGCGCTAAAATGATTCGCTTTTAATCGGGTCTTTTGCCACAGAACTCGATGCGCAGCATCAATCCGCCATACCAAGACGGGAGTATCCACCAAGCCGGCTTGGTGGGTGGCGGATGAGGAGGGACGTTTTTTGCTCCGACGTCTCCAAACGAACGGTAGTGAGGAACATTTTCGATGGTTCAAGACTGCCTAGCACAGCTTGCTGTGCTAGGCATTCCAAAGGACCGTGTTATCGAAAAATCAATTCGGCGCCCACGACCGATAGGAAGGTTTGGGGCGGCGTGTTCGGGTCTTTTTTCTTATTATCCTTTATCGTCACACAAAACCAACATCTTGAATTAACACGTGCTTTACAAGTTAATGAAATAAAATGACGTTTTTCATGATTTGGTTTATATTTAACAATTGTTCTTGAAATTAAAGGTAATTTGTGTCCGTTTTAATGGACTTAAAAAGCTTGATTAAAATAATTGGAGGCGTATAATAGTGATTGTAAATATGTACGGAAAACAACAATCTGATGAAGTAAGATGAATTGATAGAACAAGGAAGGTGATCAGCAGCTATGGCTTTTTCGGACATGCTTCCTCTGGCAGCCAAGGCAAGTCGTCAATCGCGTACGGAATGGCTGCCATTATGGATGCACCTGCGTGATACGGCAGGTGTCATGGAGTACCTTGTTAATCAGTGGCTTCCTTGTTCTATTAAAAAAAGTAATTTTCCCACAAGAGGAGGACCCTATAAGAAAAATTGCGGTCTTGTTAGGAGCAACCCATGACCTTGGTAAGGCAACTGCCCTCTTCCAGAGTATGATTCTTAGGAATTTAGACGGCGTAAAAGAGCGTCTTCAAAAGATGGGCCTTCCTATTTCAGATAACCGCATTTTCAGGGAAAAAGGTAAATCTAGACATCCAATTGCTGGGGAAGCCATTTTACTGGAAGCAGGATTTCCCCTCTGGTTTGCTTCCATCGTGGGGAGTCACCATGGAAAGCCTCATGACAAAGGATCGTCTAAATGGTTCGAGACCCAGCTGGATCCATTTAGCAGTACCTATGTAAATTATTTTGATGATCCGAGAAAAGATGTAGAGGATAAGTGGAGAACGTTTCATAGGCAAATCATTAAGGAAGCACTAAGTTTATCAGGTTATGACAGCCTTGAATCACTTCCCGATCTATCGATGCCTGCGCAGATGCTTTTGAGCGGGTTATTGATTATGGCAGACTGGATTGCCAGTAATACTGAATTCTTTCCTCTTATTTCTGTCGATGAACGAGGAAAGGAATCAGATTATCCTACAAGACTCGAAAGGGGACTCGAAAGGTTTCAATTGCCCTCCGTATGGAATCCAACATGCTTTGGCATGGATGACCAAGGGTTCCAGACTCGGTTCGGGTTTACTCCAAATGCTGTACAAAAAGAAATGCTTACTGCCGTGCAGGAGTCAAAAGATCCAGGTATCTTTATATTGGAAGCACAAATGGGCGTTGGAAAAACAGAGGCGGCACTGGCAGGTGCTGAGCTATTAGGAACATTACATCAATCCGGAGGATTGTTCTTTGGGCTGCCTACACAAGCAACGAGTAACGGTCTTTTCCCTAGAATCAAGCAGTGGGCGACAGAAGAAGCGAACGCAGATGATGAAATCTTGAGTATTCGTTTGGCTCATGGTGCAAAGGACCTGAACACAGATTACCAAAAAGTGTTTCACGGCAAAGCTGTGGTCGGCGAAGACTGTGAAGAAGATTCCCTTATGGTTCATCCCTGGTTTGAAGGAAATAAACAAGCCTTATTGGCAGACTTTGTTGTTGGAACCGTTGATCAGCTGCTCCTTAGTGCCCTTAAACAAAAACATGTGATGCTGCGGCATCTCGGAATCGCAGGAAAAGTTGTTATTGTAGATGAATGTCATGCCTACGATACGTACATGAATCAATTTCTAGAAAGAGCCCTAGGTTGGCTTGGCGTATATGACGTCCCTGTGATTTTGCTTTCTGCTACGCTGCCATACGAACGCAGGACCCGATTGATTCAAGCTTATCTAGGCCTTCGTGATACGGCTGCTTCTAAGCAAAAACGAGAAGCGTGGATGACAAACAAGGCCTATCCTCTATTGACTTGGACTGATGGAAAAACAGTAAGGCAAAAACAGATTCAGGGTCATTTTGAAAAGAAAAAAATATCTTTGTATTGTATCCATGATCAGGAGATTGTCACACTGCTTGAAAAGCAATTAGGAGAGGGGGGATGCGCTGGAATCATCGTGAATACGGTGCGGCGCGCCCAGAAAATCGCCGCTCTTCTAAAAGAAAGTTTAAAGAACTGTGATATACTGTTATTTCATGCAGGCTTTACACGAGGCAAAAAAGCACTTATAGAAAAACAACTGATCAAGAGAATTGGGAAAAAATCTTCTTTCGAAAGAAATCATTTCATCGTTGTAGGGACACAAGTGATGGAACAGTCTCTTGATATTGACTTGGATCTTTTGATTACAGACTTGTGCCCCATGGATTTACTGTTCCAAAGAATCGGAAGAGTGCACCGGCATAAAAGAATCCGGCCGGATAATTTGAATTCGCCCAAAGTCTACATTCTAGGGGCAAATGATAAGGAACTTCTGGAAGAAGGAACAAGTTCCGTATATGATGAATTTCTTTTGGAAAGAACAAAAACAATATTGCCCAATGAGTTCGTCATTCCTGACGAAATATCGGAGTACGTACAAAAAGTCTATGATGAAACCTATGCAATCCCCATCAAAAATGAAGCTGAGATTGTAACTGCCTACAAATTGAAATTGAAGAAGAAAAAGGATGCAGCTCAATCCAATTGTCTGAAATTACCAAGTCGTTCCAAGTTATTTGCTGGTCAAGACACGTTAGCAGGGCTATTGACCAATTCTGCCAACTATAATGATGTGCAGGCTGAAATGAGCGTACGGGATGGCGTTGACAGTGTTGAAGTGATTTTGCTAAAGCAAGGCACTCAAGCAAATGAATGGCTTGATCCCAATGGGGGAACCATATCTTATTATTCCGACGATGGCCTATCGGATGAAGAGGCCACGCAGATTGCCAATTTCAAATTGCGTTTGCCGGCCTTATTTGGAAAACCTTACATGATTGGTCAAGTGATTCAAAGTCTGGAAGAAAGTTCGGCTAATAGATTTAAGCTATGGCTTCATCATCCCTACCTATCAGGGAATTTGTTTTTGACCTTGGATAACACTGGAAAAGGAGAACTCGTTGGATATCAGGTGAGTTATGATGGAAAAACCGGATTTCAGTATAGAAAGGTGGAAGAAAATGAAGGAACGTGAGTTTAATCTTATTGAGGAGCCCTGGATTCGGGTTATGAAAGAAGATTTGCAGGTGGATACACTTTCTCTGAGAGATACATTATTTCGTTGTCAGGAATATATGGATTTAGGCGGTGAAAACCAACCTCAAAACTTTGCCATGCTGCGTTTTCTCCTTGCCCTGACCTATACTGTATTTTCACGAGTCGATGAAAAAGGTCATGAAAACGATATCAGCGAAATTGCAGATCCCGATGAAGCAAAAGGGGAGATTTTTCGTAGATGGCGTGAGTTATGGAATTTGGGCCATTTTCCACGGGAACCGTTTGAAGAATATTTTGAAAAGTGGCATGATCGGTTTTGGCTTTTTGATCCTGAGAGGCCCTTCTGGCAGGTCCCGAGTGCTAACGGGGGGACAAAATACAAGGTAACAAAGTTAATAAGCGATATATCTGAAAGCAATAATAAAATAAGAATTTTTGCTTCACGCAGTGGGGAAGGAGCACGATGCATTTCTTTTGAAGAGGCTGCAAGAAATTTATTGTTTGTAAATGGATTTGATGACACGTCGGGTAAGAAAAAATCGGAAGAAAATGATTCTAAAAGAACTGATTCTATCGGGCCAGGCTGGTTAGGCAAAATAGGTGGAATTCAGGCTGTGGGGAATAATTTATTTAAGACATTGATGCTTAATATGGTATTTTTAAAGGATGGTGAAGAATTATGGGAAGAATCCGCTCTTCCATCATGGGAACAACCGACTTTGCGAGAGAAGGATAGGGTGATAGTTCCAGTTCCGGATAACTTGCCTGAAATACTAACGTTGCAGTCGCGCAGAATGATCTTATCAAGAACGGAAGACGGAGTTACAGGTTTTAATTTGTTGGGGGGAGACTTCTATTCGAAACAAGATTCGGGTGGTATTCTCAAGGAACAAATGACAGTATGGAGTGAATCAACGAATGTGGGGAAAAAGCTATTTTCTCCACATAAAATACGCGTCGGAAGACAAGCTTGGCGAGATTTTGGAAACTGCTTTGTTCAGTGTCATAAGGAAAATAGTAAGGCCAACCGGCATATGCCAGGAATTGTTTGTTGGATTCGAACATTACAAGCTTGTGATTTGATTCCTGCAGATATGCCAATACAATTTCGCCTAATAGCACTCGAATATATAAATCGAAATTTCAGTATAAAAGATTTTGGCAGCGACACACTTACTATATTTCCAAAACTTATCTCTACAAAATATGCAGTTATACAAGAAGAAATAGAAAAAGAAGTGGCTAAATGTCAAGAAGCATCGACTGCTCTCAGACAATTAATTGATGACATAAAAGTTGCATCAGGGGGAGATGCTGAAAAGTCATCCTCTAAATCAGATAAATCAGATTCCCTATTTTATTATGCCGTTGATATTCCGTTTCGGAATTGGCTTTTAAAAATTCATGGACCTGTAATGGATGATAAGTCTGCGTTTAGAGAACTTATAGATGAATGGGAGAAGCAGGCAAGAGAAATTGCGCTCACAATTGCAGCAAAGGAAGAAGAGAAAGCAGACTTAAAATCTTATGTGGGAAAAGTGGTCAATGATTTTGCAAAGAGCACGAAACATTTGTATTCGCTTCCTTTAGCGGATCAATTATATAAAAGAAAAATCTATAAAATTTATCCGAAAGTAGGTGATATGCAGTGACTGTGACGAATGATGTAGTAACCTGTGTCGAGAGAAAATTGGCCTATTATCAAAAAAATAGGGAAAGTAGTACGGTCAAGTCTGAGCTTGCCCTCTTGCGACATGGCATTGGAAAATTCCCCGGTGCAGTCCCACAAGTGTGTGGGATAATTTTTAAGGATCTGCCTGAAAGCCTGCAGGGTAAGGGAGATAATCCAAGTTATGCCGAGTGGGCCTTATATGCAGTACTGACCTTATTTTCCTTCCATCAACAGGGAAAAAGTAGTTTTATGCATGCTAAGGGGGTCACGCTTGGTAAAGCCGTTCGCCGCTTAGTTCCTTACGGAGATCTGGAGGTGGAAGCACGAACCTTACGGAGGTTTAACCAAATGGCGACATCATCGGATATGGATGAACTCACCCATCATTTGCGCGGGATGATTTCCCTTTTGCGAAGCCATGATATTCCGCTAGATTATGCTGCACTTGCACGCGATTTATTTCTGTATCAAACCATCGAATTTCAACCCAAAGTACGCCTGAAATGGGGACGTGACTACTATTGCTATCAACAAGAAACCAAGGAGGATAATTATGAATAATAATGTATATGTTGATATCCACGTACTGCAGACTGTTCCGCCGAGCTGCATTAATCGGGATGATACGGGAAGTCCTAAAACTGCTGTTTACGGAGGTACAACAAGAGCTAGAATTTCTTCTCAGGCTTGGAAGCATGCTATACGGAAGGAGTTCCATAAGCGCTTCCCAAATGAAGAATTGGGACTTAGAACAAAAAAGATTGCAGCATTAGTTAAGACCGAACTTCAAAAATTAGATCCATCTCTTTCTGATGAGAAAGCTGAAGAAAAAGTCTCTGAAGGGTTAAAAAAGGCGGGACTTGCGGCAAAAGATGTCTCCAAGAAAAAAGATGTCTCTAAGGAAAGGGAGCTATCTAACGAAATGGCCGCTCTCTTCTTTATCAGTATGGAACAAGTTCGTGCTATCGCAGCGTTGATTCATTCAGATAAAAAAGAGAAAAAAATGTATGAAATAGCTCTGAAGAAAGCACCAGCCATAGATATGATTATGTTTGGCAGAATGGTAGCAAGTGATCCGTCTTTAAATTATGATGCAACGGTACAAGTGGCACATAGTATCTCAACTCACACCGTTCATAACGAGTTTGATTATTTTACGGCTATCGATGACTGCAGTCAAGATGATGAATCAGGAGCAAGCCATCTGGGAACAGTTGAGTTCAATTCGTCGTCCATGTACCGATTTGCAACGATTAATGTTTCTGAACTTGCTTTTTTTGTAGGCGCCGAAACGGGAAGGGCTGTAAGTGAGTTTCTTGAATCATTCATTTATTCAATGCCAACTGGAAAAGAGAATAGCTTCGCTAATAGGACGCTTCCATTTGCCATCTATATTACCGTAAGAAACGACCAGCCAATCAACCTGTGTGGGGCTTTCGAAAGACCTGTAAAAGCTGGTCAAGATGGCTATGAAGAAGCTTCTGAAAAAGCCTTTGTAGAATATGCGAAAGAATTATATACCAAATATGGAAACGCACCTGCTTATTCCTTTGGAATGGGTAACCAGATTTCTTCTTTGACAGAGACTGCCTCTGTTCCTGTTATTTTAAATAAGCTGGAAAATGTCATTAACGAGCAAGTGGGGCCGGAAAAATGAGCACCTTGTTATTGAGATTCGCTGGCCCGCTTCAATCTTGGGGAGATGATTCTCGTTTTAATCATCGGCGTACCTATTCGATTCCTACAAAAAGTGCAGTTATTGGTATGATAGCGTCTGCCTTGGGAAGAGATAGAAGTGCCGATGTCGAAGACTTGGCTGCATTGCAGTTAGGAATCCGCGTTGACCAGCCAGGTGAAATTATTACTGATTTCCAAATGGTGAATGGACCGACGCAGGCTGATGTAACTAATAGGGATTATATCAGCGACGCTATCTTTCTCGTAGGACTGATGTCGGATGATAGGGTTCTTTTGCAGCAAATTAAAAATGCCTTGGCTCATCCAAAATATCCTTTGTTTTTAGGAAGAAGAGCTTGTCCACCGAGTTATCCCTTAATTATTGGAATCAGAGAAAAATCCCTGGAAGAGGCTCTTTTAGCTGAGCCTTGGTTAGCATCCGCATGGAGACAGCCTCAACTTAATAGTGAATTAAGAATTGTATTGGAGGGTAACGCGGATTCGATTGGAAGCCTCCAGCATCGTCTTCGGGATATTCCTATTTCCTATGATCCCCGGAACCGAATTTATCAATATCGGTATGTTAAGGAGGCGGGTCATGTGAATAAAAACAAGACTGCCCAAACAGAACATGATGCTTTTGAGGAATTGGAGTGATGCTGATGTATATGACAAGAGTAAAGTTAAATACAGCAAAGAGAAAAACATTGTTTGCTCTTTCTAACCCCAATCTCTTCCATGGTGCCCTGTGTCAAGCCTTTGATGATCCCCGTGAAAAAAAGTTGTGGCGTATTGACCAACTTGTAAGTGGAATCTACCTGCTGATTGTTTCTTCACATAAACCAGAATTACAAACTTTTGTCACCCAATTTGGTTTTGAAGAGGCAGCCAATTGCTGGCAATATAAGGTATATGATCCTTTTATTGACAAGTTGAGAGAGGATAGTAAATGGCACTTTCGTTTAGTTGCATGCCCTACCCATAGCGTTATGGATAGAGAAAATCCAGACGCTAAAAGGGGAAAAGTCTACCCGCATGTAACGCCTAAATACCAAAAGCAATGGCTTCTTGATCGATGCGAAAAGCATGGAATGGAGTTGAGTGATGATTCTTTTCAGATAATGGCTGATAGAACCTTTTCGTTTAAAAAAACAAGTTCAAATCGAAAAGTAACTTTGCTTTCAGTTACATTTGAGGGCACTTTGAAAATAACAAATGTTGACCTCTTTAAGGAATTATTGATTCAAGGAATCGGGCGCGGAAAAGGGTATGGATTGGGCCTTTTAACAATTGCTGGGCAAATAAAATGAAATCCAATATTCCCGGAATGAAACGACCTGAATTGCAGACTTTACCTCAAATCAAGGACCGTATGACGTTTATTTATATAGAACACGCAAAATTAAATCGAAAAGATAGCGCTATAACGGTACTTGACAAGTCTGGTATAATCTATCTCCCCGCAGCTTCCATTTCTGTGCTGATCTTAGGTCCAGGCACCGATGTTTCTCATCAGGCGATGGAATTAATGGGGGAATCTGGCATTAGCACAGTTTGGGCGGGAGAACACGGGGTGAGATATTATGCTAGTGGTGCTGCTTTGACACACCGATCCGCTTTGCTGATTGAGCAGGCAAGATGTGTTTCGAATCAGCGCCTGCACCTTAATATTGTGAGAAAGATGTATCAGCTTAGGTTCCCTAATGAAGATGTATCAAAATTGACCATTCAACAACTTAGGGGACGTGAAGGCAGCCGTGTTCGCAACATTTACCGTAAAATGTCTAAGCTGTGGAATGTTGAATGGCATGGAAGAGAGTACGACCACGATGATTATGAAGTGGGTGATACTGTAAATAAAGCCCTTTCCATGGCGAATACCTGTCTTTATGGATTAGCACATGCTGTAATATGCGCATTGGGCTGCTCGCCCGGTCTTGGATTCGTTCATGTAGGCCACGATTGTTCGTTCGTATATGATATTGCTGATTTGTATAAAGCTGAAATAACTATTCCTGCCGCTTTCGAGGCTGCCTCTGAAAACCGTGATAATTTAGAAGGTTTTGTTAGGCATTTAGTGCGGGATTTATTAGTGCGCAAACATATTCTTGAAAGAATGGTAAAGGATATTCAGTATTTGTTGAGTGAAACATCGCCCTCTCATTCTGACAAAATTCAAGCGGTTTATTTATGGGATGATAAGGTCGGAGTCGTATCCAATGGAAAACAGTATTCGTCTGAACAGGAATAAAAATGGTTGTTGTAACAGTAACAAATTGTCCTCCCGGCTTACGCGGAGATTTATCTAAGTGGCTTTGTGAAATCAATGTGGGTGTGTATGTTGGAAATATTTCAACAAGAGTCAGACAAAATCTTTGGACTAGGATATGTGAAAATCTTAGTAGTGGCCAAGCCACTATGGTCTATCCTGCCATGAACGAGCAAGGACTTGATTTTAAGTCGTGGAATTCTACTTGGCAGGCAGTCGATTATGATGGCATCAGATTGATGAAACACCCCTTGTCATGTGAACCAAATGCGAATGAAGGGAAAAGCTATCATAGCACTGCTTATGGTCATTTGCTTGCGAAAAGAAAGATGGCTAACGACAGGAAAGAATATTCCTGTTTGAATTATACTGTTGTCGATATAGAGACAACAGGGCTTGATCCCACAAAGGATCAAATTATAGAACTGTCAGCTGCTAAAGTAAGAAAAGGAGTGATTGAAAGTAGTTATTCCCAACTTATTGGAGTAACTTGTTCCATTCCAGCAAATATCTCACAGTTGACAGGAATATCAAATGAAATGATTAAAGCAAAGGGTGTTGAATTAAAGTCTGCTGTAGAAAAATTCTTGACTTTTATTGATGATGACCAGCTTTTACTATTCAATGCATCGTTTGATTTGAACTTTATCAATCAAGCGTGCAAATTATATGGTTATCCTATCATAGAAAACCATATTATTGATTTGTATAAAGAAGCTCGCAAAACTTTTCGATATTTATCAAACTACAAGTTGGAAACAATTGCTACATTTCTAGGATTTCCAGAACAAAAACATCGAGGTCTAGATGATTGCATTTTAATTCACAAAGTTTTTTATAAGTTGAATGAAAAATTGATTGCATCAAAAGAAAAAACGTGATCTGTACTACATTTTTTTAGTGTATTCCCCGCGCATGCGGGGATGAACCTCAGCGACTTTACCGTATCTACGGCCGGATATGGTATTCCCCGCGCATGCGGGGATGAACCTATCGATGGTCGAATAGCTCAATATCTGCGTCTGTATTCCCCGCGCATGCGGGGATGAACCTCAGCGTGGCTTTTGCCGTATCGTAACGTCTCCGTATTCCCCGCGCATGCGGGGATGAACCTCATACGTGCCCGGTTGAAAAACAGCCTCAGAAGTATTCCCCGCGCATGCGGGGATGAACCTAATCCGGACAAAGATTGATGGGGTTGGCTGTGGTATTCCCCGCGCATGCGGGGATGAACCTCCGGACAGTGCCCGACAGTCCATCCCTCTTGCGTATTCCCCGCGCATGCGGGGATGAACCTATCATAGTGGCCCTTGTCTGCTTCGTGGTTGAGTATTCCCCGCGCATGCGGGGATGAACCTGCCCCAAGACTGCCGGATGAGATGATACGGACAGTATTCCCCGCGCATGCGGGGATGAACCTATTCGTGAAAAACTACTCCACCTTCAGAACGAAGTATTCCCCGCGCATGCGGGGATGAACCTACCAAAAACGTGAACCAAAATACAATACGCTGGTATTCCCCGCGCATGCGGGGATGAACCTATGCCCGCAACATACTTGATCGTTCTTCCATGGTATTCCCCGCGCATGCGGGGATGAACCTACGGGCTGTCCATCAATCCTGACACGGTACTAGTATTCCCCGCGCATGCGGGGATGAACCTTTTCCTACTCCGGGCGCCCCTTTACAAAATACGTATTCCCCGCGCATGCGGGGATGAACCTACGGTAGAATCAAAATTGATATTGGCAGCAATGTATTCCCCGCGCATGCGGGGATGAACCCACATTGCGCCCCGTGGAAAAGGCGGGACATATGTATTTCCCCGCGCATGCGGGGATGAACCTAAGAACCCATCCCGCCATTCCCGTTTCCCAGGGTATTTTCCCGCGTATGCGGGAATGAACCCCATTTTCAGCATTTGGGAATGGTAGCGGCTCGAATTGGGATGGGCTGTCAGGTCAAAGCACTTTTAGTGATGAAGCTGATATTATCTTGAAAGCGGGACGGTGTTTTTGATAACGAAGGTTGAAAAAAACACAAATTCAAGCAAGATATACATTGACCTTGAAGTTGCTGATAGCCAAAAATAAGGGAGGGCGTCTATGAAGAAAGAGAATCTCAGCCGTTATGATAGCGAAGTATGGAGCGACAACTCCAAAAATTGCGAGCAATGCAAAGACTGTATTTTTACGACGATTGAGGAATACCAAAAATGTACTTGCGAGATATACACTGATATGTATGATGACCCAAAACCCAATGACGTTATATTCAAAGGAATTCCGTGCAAGTATTATCAGCGTTGCGAGTATTCCCCGCACATGCGGGGATGAACCCGCCACCAGCGTCGAATTTCAGGCGGCGTATGGGCATTCCACGCGCATGCGGGGATGAACCTAAAGAGGTGATCATCATGGGGTCTAATTCAAAAATTACGGCTTTACTTGGTTTGTTGATGGCACTTCCCATCACACTTTTTTGGACGGGCGTATCTGGAATTGGCATCACACTCGTTTGTCTTGTGATTTTCCCTTCAGAATACTTCTTACAAGCAACACTTCTTTTTACCACACTCTTTTTTATCGTTCTAAACGTCAACGGCTGGCGTGAACTACGAAGGTAGGCTGCTTACAAGCTAACTACTCCATAAGAATTCCCCGCGCATGCGGGGATGACTCCTTCGTCCGAGCAACAATCGCAGCCGGGTCAACGTATTCCCCGCGCATGCAGGGGTGTCCCTTGTACTAAACCTAGACTTAGCAGCGAACTCCTGTATTCCCCGCAGCTGCGGGGTTGTTCTTTTTGAGAAATGTATGAAAACTTAATGAAGAAAAAGTAAAAATTGGCTGCACTTTGGAAATTTAATTCAACTTCCATCCAGGCCAGATTAGATTGTCTCCTTTCAGCTGTGGTCTCCCACTTATTTAGTCTATGATGCGATTTGGGCGCTGAGCATCTACCTAACACTCCTTCTCCCTTTCTTATCTCCTATAAATCCTGTATAATAAGACTATCCACAACGAACCATCCACATAAGGAGCTTTTTACTATGGAACAAGATAAAAAATTTGCACTGCTCATTGATGCAGAAAATATTTCTCCGCAATATATCGATATCATCCTTTCAGAAGCAAATAACCTGGGGAATGTCATCTATAAACGCATTTATGGTAACTGGACAAGTCCGCAGATGGGAAGCTGGAAGTCGACCATTCTCGATAACGCAATCCAGCCGGTACAGCAGTATAGCAACACAAGCGGTAAAAATTCAAGTGATTCGGCCCTCATCATTGATACGATGGATCTGCTTTACCGGACCCAGCTTGATGGATTCTGCATTGTCTCATCAGACAGCGACTTTACGCGCCTGGCATCCCGCCTGCGTGAATCGGATAAGTATGTCTTAGGGATGGGGGAGAGCAAGACGCCGCGCTCCTTTATCTCTGCTTGCAATCGGTTCCTGTATCTTGACGTCCTTTATGCAGAATCAAAACGGGAAGATATGCCTGAAACCGAACAGGCAGCGCTTCAGGAAGAACCTGCTGAACCAAGAAATCACGCAAAAACCAGCAAAGCGGTTCAGGAAGGCAATAAAAAAGTGCGGGCCATCCGCAGCGCTCTGATCAAGCTTACTGATGAGAATTCCAACGATAATGGTTGGATCAGTTCAAGTTATTTGGGTAATCTCGTCATTCGCCAATATCCGGACTTTGACGTGCGTGTTTATGGATATAAGAAATTCCTTGACTTCATCCGTTCCCTTAATATCTTTGAAATCCATTCGACAAGCAACCCGAAGAACATGACGGCAAAGACCTATTATTTCCGTTTGAAATAGAGGAGAAAGGCTGAAAGGTTTCCATGCCTGATGCGAAAAGTTTTTTAAAAAGGTGCTTGCCAAGTATTAAAAACTATGGTATCATCTATACCTGTCAGGTGACTGATTGGCCCAGTAGTTCAGTTGGTTAGAATGCCGCCCTGTCACGGCGGAGATCGTCGGTTCGAGTCCGTCCTGGGTCGCCAATGCGGAAGTAGCTCAGTGGTAGAGCATCACCTTGCCAAGGTGGGGGTCGCGAGTTCGAATCTCGTTTTCCGCTCCATAGGAGTATAGTTCAATGGTAGAGCAACGGTCTCCAAAACCGTGGATCTGGGTTCGAATCCTAGTACTCCTGCCAGAGAATTTTGAAAGACATGCTGCATAGCGGCATGTCTTTTTCGTTATGATTCCTTATTTGTAATGGTACACGATGATGTAAGGTTATAAAATCCGCATTTAATACCGATAATAAGGCGCGCCCCAAACCGCCCTTCGGGAGGGGACTGAATAAATTTTTCGATAACACGGTTCTACGGACTGCTAAGCACAGCAGACTGTGTTTACAGGCAGCCTCGAACTAGCGAAAAGTGTTCCCCGCTACTGCTTATGCGGAGACGTCGGGGGAAAAACGCCTCTTTTCATCCACTACCCACTCCCGCAAGCAAGCTCGCTGGTTACAATCCTGCTAAGAAAGACTGTTTGCAAGATCATCGTACACAAAAACGGTTCCGTTACTTTTGCATCCGCCAGATTCTAACTTAGGCGGATGTAAGGGATAATCCGACTCGCACTCTGCGGTTTCACCTTGGAGCACCGGCTTTGCCGGCAGAGGAAACTCTGACTGCTCCTATCGTCGCTGCCCTCTGAGTAAGTTCGCTGCACGAATTTACTCAGAAAGACGGTGATATTTTTTTGGCGACAGTGAAATGAGAGTGTGGTACGCAGCTTCGTATGAATCGTCATGCTGCCATTGCATTCTTCATAATCATAAGAAGCAAGCAATGGAGGCACGTTGCTCTGGATAATCGGCACGATTTGTGCACCGAGGTTCTTCATAGCTGGCCGCCTCTTGTCTTCTTCCCATCTTAATGCTATAATATTTCCATTAATTCCATACTTATGTGATGAACAAGAGAGTACCTTTTGGCTATTGGCCCAGAGAGCGCAGGCAAGGTGGGAGCTGCGCACAGAAGCGAGAGGGAAGTTCACTTGGGAGCATCCGTCCTGAACAGAGTAGGGATGGCGCAGGCTGCGTTACGGCCGCAATGAAGTACAAATTAGGGTGGTACCGCGAACCTTCGCCCCTTTTCCGGGGTGGAGGTCATTTTTTTTAGGAGGCGTTGGTATGTACGACAAACTGGAGGAACTGCGGGAAAAGATCCGCAAGGACTTAGGCGAAGTCAAATGTGTGGATGACTTGAAGAACATCCGTGTGCAGTATTTGGGCAAAAAAGGCGCCCTGACCGAAATCCTGCGCGGTCTCGGCAGTGTAGCCGCCGAAGAACGTCCAAAAGTGGGCAAAATGGTGAATGAAGTGCGCAGCAAGGTGGAAGCCCGCATTGCTGACCAAATGAAACTGCTTGAAGCCCGCCAGCTTGAAGAAAAAATGGCGTCTGAAAAGATTGACGTGACCTTGCCGGGCCGCAAGGCAGCCGAAGGGCATCTGCATCCTGTGACGCTCACCCTGCGTGAGATCAAAAAGGTCTTCATGCGCATGGGGTTTGAAGTCGCCGAAGGTCCTGAAATTGAAAATGACTATTTTAACTTTGAGGCACTGAACCTGCCTAAGGATCATCCGGCCCGCGACATGCAGGACACGTTCTATCTGACCGATGAATTCCTCATGCGGACCCAGACCTCTCCTGTACAGGCTCGTACCATGCAGTCCCGTACGCCCAACAGCCCCATCCGCATGATCTGCCCGGGCACGGTGTACCGCAATGACTATGACGCAACCCATTCCCCCATGTTCCACCAGGTCGAAGGCCTTGTCGTCGATAAAAATATCAGCCTGGCCGACCTCAAAGGGACGCTGGAACTCTTCTGCAAAGAAATGTTTGGCTCTTCCGTCAAGATTCGTCTCCGTCCGAGCTTCTTCCCCTTTACGGAACCGTCCGCCGAAGTCGACATCAGCTGCGTCATCTGCGGCGGCAAAGGCTGCCGCGTCTGCAAGAACTCCGGCTGGCTCGAAATCCTCGGAGCCGGTATGGTGCATCCCAACGTCCTGCGCATGAGCGGCTATGACCCTGAAAAGGTCAGCGGGTTTGCTTTCGGGATGGGCGTCGAACGAATTGCCATGCTCCGTTATGGTATCGATGACCTGCGCCTGTTCTTTGAAAATGACCTGCGTTTCATTCGTCAGTTTAAATAAGGGGGCCGCTTGTTATGTTAGCTTCAATCAATTGGCTGAAAAAATATGTTGAGATTCCGGTTACGCCGGAAGTTCTTGCTGATAAACTTACCCGCGTCGGGCTCGAAGTGGAGCAGGTCCTCCACCTGGGTGAAGGCATCGAAGGCGTCATTACGGGCAAAGTCGTGACCATTGAGCGTCATCCTGATTCCGATCATCTTTGGGTTTGCCAAATGGACCTCGGAAAAGGAGATACGGTTCAGATCCTGACAGGTGCCCAGAACGTCCATCAAGGGGATGTAGTCCCTGTAGCTCAGGTCGGTTCCCATTTGCCGAACGGCATGGAACTCAAACCCGTGAAGATGCGCGGCCTTGATTCCAACGGCATGCTCTGCAGCGCGGGAGAACTGGGCATCGACGCCAAACTGCTTCTTCCCGAGCAGCGCGACGGCATCTTTATTCTCCCTGCTGATACACCTATTGGGGCCGATATCAAAGCCGTCCTTGGTCTTGATGATGTCGTTCTTGATATTGACCTTACGGCAAACCGCGGTGACTGCTTCAACATGCTGGGTCTTGCCCGCGAATGTGCCGCCGTCCTCGGAACGAAACTGACTTTACCGGACTATGCCCCGGAAAGTGGGGAAGGAACCCCTGCGAGTGACCGTGCCACCGTCGATATTGTCGCCACCGACGTATGCAGCCGCTTTGGCCTGCGCATGATTGAAAACCTTGAAATCAAGGAATCGCCTGAATGGATGCAAAAACTTCTCCGCGCTGTCAATATCCGCCCCATCAACAACGTTGTCGACGTCACAAACTACGTCATGATGGAACTGGGCCAGCCTATGCACGCTTACGACTATGACAAAGTGGCCGGCCATCATTGGGTCGTCCGCCGCGCTCATGAAGGCGAACACCTAAAGACCCTTGATGGTCAGGACCGCGCCCTTTCGCCGGAAATGATCGTCATTGGTGATGATGAAAAAGGCATTGGCCTTGGCGGCATCATGGGCGGCTTTGAAACGGAAGTAACGGGCGCCACAAAGACGGTCATGCTCGAAGCGGCCACCTTTAATGGCCCGACCATCCGCCGGACCTCAAAAGCCCTGGGCCTTCGCAGCGAAGCGTCCCAGCGCTTTGAACGCGGGGTCGATACCATCTTGAACCATAACGCCCTGAACCGCGCCATCTATCTCCTTGAAGAAATTGGCGCCGGCAAAGCCGTTCCCGGTGTGGCTGAATGTTACCCCGTACCGGAAAAACCGGTGGAAATCAAAGCGGCTCCGACGAAACTGGCCGCCCGCATTGGCTGCGACATCGACGCGGTAACAATGAAAGCCATCCTCGAAAACCTAGACTTTACTGTCGAGGAAAAAGGCGAGGACAGCTGGGTTGTTACCGTACCGACCTGGCGCAAGGACTGCGACTGCAGTGCCGATCTCAGTGAAGAAGTGGCCCGTATGTATGGCTATGACAAGATTGAATCGAAGACGCCGGAACTCATTATGGCCCGTGGCGGTCAGGCCCCCATTGAAGATGTGAAGGACATGATCCGCGACACCCTGACCGGTATTGGACTTGATGAAGTCATGACCTACAGCTTCTATAACGCCCAGGTCTTTGATAATCTCGGACTTCCGGCTGATGACAGCCGCCGCAAGGCCCTACAGATCATCAACCCCATCAGTGATGATTTCCGCACCATCCGGACCACACTGACGCCGTGCCTGCTTTCCACCGTTGCGTATAACCAGGCCCGTCAGAGCGAACGGACAGCCATCTTTGAAGTGGGCCGCGTCTTCATTCCGAAAACCCTGCCGCTTACGGACTTCCCAGAAGAAAAGATGGTCCTTGCCATTGCCATGAGCGGCAAACGCAACCCCCTTTCTTGGAATACGGCTAAAGACGCCATCGACTTCTATGACATCAAAGGCGCCCTTGAAGAAGTCATGGACAGCCTCCAAGTGAAAGGCCTCTCCTATGGACCGACGAAGGAAGTTTTCCTCCATCCTGGAAAGAGCTGCGCCATCAGCTATGAAGGGAAAGTTATCGGCTTCATGGGAGCCATCCATCCGACCGTTCAGGACCGCTTTGGCCTCAGTGCGGAAACCTACGTTCTCGAAGTGGAGATTGCACCTTTCGTCAAGAGTGCTGAACAGATTCCACAGTTCGAACACGTCCCGCAATTCCCGAGCGTTTCCCGTGATATCGCCGTCGTTGTAAAAGCGGGTGTCTCCGCAAGCGACCTTGAAGCCGAAATCCGCAAAGAAGGCGGTGCCCTCCTCGTAGACGTCCGCATCTTCGATGTCTATACGGGCAAACAGGTTAAATCTGGCTATAAATCTGTCGCCTTTAACCTCACCTTCCAGGATGTTACCCGCACCCTCCAGGATAAAGACGTCGACGACGTCATCAAACAGATCGTTGCCAACGTCCAGGATAAGTTCGGCGGGATGCTGAGAGATTAAGTTCATATTTTAGTCGGAGCAGCCATTGCTTCGATTTGATGTAACACGTGAGCCCATTGCTTTCGGAAAGATAACTCCGAAGCAATGGGCTCATAGCGTATTGTAGGACGGAAAGCCTCACGGTTGAGGGTAGGGGAAAGGGCTGTCAAGCTGTCTATTCGGTCTAGTGCGTTGGTTGTTCTACAGCTCTTTTGATCGGAGAGAAGGTTGTCGAGCTATTATATCCATCCTGTGGGCCGAATGGCTGTCTCGAGCCTGCGGCTCTGGCTGTCAAGCAAAAGAACGTGACGCACGGCGTTAACATGTCGAGTCTTTGCCTTACGGTCTTTTGCCTTCGTGTTTCGCCTTAGAGACGGCGAAAGCCATTCCGCCCTGGCGGGGCGGATCGATTTTGGAGAAATCGAGCTCAGAGATAAAAGACCGGACAGGGTGCCTCTCCTCGCAGATTGCTCGTTTCAGCTTTTAAGGACAAAACTATTTTCTGCTGCCAAGGATTTTGTGCTTCAGGTGTACAGTCTTTTGCCTTCGTGTTTCGCCTTAGAGACGGCGAAAGCCGTTCCGCTCTGGCGGGACGGATCGATTTTGGAGAAATCGAGCTCAGAGATAAAAGACCGGACGCGTCGCCTCTCCTCGAAGATTGCTCGTTTCAGCTTTTAAGGACAAAACTATTTTCTGCTGCCAAGGATTTT
>ENA-OPDJ01000936-OPDJ01000936.1-human-gut-metagenome-genome-assembly--contig:-NODE-936-length-18618-cov-3.459786_pt1 | contig 18618 bp, 23 predicted proteins | sample MGYA00241621_ERZ501505 | MGnify/ENA primary metagenome ERZ501505 (study PRJEB25962, sample SAMEA2042624) | human gut metagenome | biome: human gut; feature: human-associated habitat; material: faeces... | reverse complement strand
GCCGGCGATTCCCACCATGGCGCGAGAGTTGAAGATGTCGGAGAGTACCATAAGAAGAGCCCTCCGGGATCTTGTCCAGGAGGGCTTCCTCATAATTGAAGAACGGCAGAGGGAGAGCGGGGCGGATTCATCGAATAATTACCGGCTGTTATCTGCTTAATGGCTACTTTTCCTCCAGAAAAGCCACGCTCCATATTGTTTAATCACTCTCATCTGTTTTGCATGGTTCTCTATTAATCCTGGCAAGGAATTCTTCAATGAAATCCACATCGATTTCTCCCAAAACATACAGAAAATCTTGCACATTCATTCGTTAGCCTCCGTTGAAAATCAGGATTTTTTATTTTCTATCCACTCTTTTTGCATGACCCGCTTCCATCTCAGTGACGGTATCACAAAGAACGGCGATATCCTCCTTGCTGTGGCTGGCCAGCAGAATAGTTTTGCCCTTGTCCCGCAAAGACAGCAGCACCTTGCGGATATCCTCCACGCCTTGGTTGTCCAGACCGTTCATGGGCTCGTCCAGCAAAATCACCGCAGGGTCTTCCATGATGGCCTGGGCGATTCCCAGTCGCTGGCGCATCCCCATGGAGTATTTCCGCACCGCCTTTTTACTCGCAGGATCCAACCCAACCGTTTCCATGGCCTGGCGCACTTGCTCCTTGGTGATCTTTTTTCTCAAGGACGCCAAGTACCACAGGTTCACAAACCCGCTTTTAGAGCCGATAAACCCTGGGTTTTCGATGATGATGCCCATGCTCTCCCGCAGGGCGCCGGGCAGCGCCGGTTTCCCATCGAACAGCACTTCTCCCAAGGTGGGGGCCATAAAGCCGCAGAGAATTTTCAGCAGCACGGTTTTCCCGGAACCGTTGCGCCCGATCAACCCGTGGATCTTCCCTGTGGCAAACCGCAGGCTCACATTGTCCAGAGCCTTTGTCTCCTTAAATTCCTTCGTCAAGTTTTTCACTTCAATCATGGTTTGTCCTCCCCTCTATTGGATGTCTCTCTTGTCAAATCCCACAACCGCGGCAACGCTCATCCCCAAAATGCTGATCCCCCAGGCTGAGAAAGCGTACACGGGCGAGGGCGTGGCACCGCTGTGATACCAATCCAGGTTCATGAAGTTGCTCCAGCTCAGAGGCGAAACAAATTGCAGCCAATAGCCAATGGTGATCAGCCCCAGATATAGGGCGAACAGGGCAATCCCCACGAAAAAACCCGCTGCAATGATTCCCACGGACTTCTCCCAATAAACCCGGCAGAAGGTGATGAGCACCCCGATAAACGCCGTGGAAAGCCACAGGCAGAGGAAGGAAATCCCCACGGCCTGGAATGGTGTAAACAGGGCGATGCACTCCGGGGAAACCACAAAGGAGAGGGAAACCCCCGTTTGCTCCGCCATAATGCCGGAGGATTCCGCCAGGGTGCGCAGCAGCGTGCCCCAATCGCTGTCCCAGCCCAGCACGGGCAGAATGAACACCACGGAAAAGACCAACAGTATCAGGGCGTAGAGAAACGAGGTGAGCAGCACCTCCAGCAGCCGTCCCATCATGGTGGCTTTCCGGCCGCAGCGGTCCAGCATCAGGTAAGAGTAGCCATCGTTCTCTCCCCCATCGGAAAACAGCAGCAGGCAGAGGCCACCGTGAACCATTAGCATGATGGGAAAGGACATAAAGAACGGAAACAGCCAAGGTGGGCAGGATATCTGATAATAGGACGCCAACTGGCAAACAGGACTAAAAATATAAAAACTAAAAATCGCCATGACTGCCAGGGCCAAGTAGGTTTTGGAATTGTTCAGCCGGCGGCGGAAGCAAATTCCCGCGGATGTGACCGCCATCTGGATACTACGCATGACGAAGCCTCCTTCTCATCACAGGGATTCCCAGCAGGCACATTACGCCGCACAGAATAAGAGTGGCCAGCGCTTTTTCTCCAAACACCTGATAAACAGTGCTCCCTGTATGTACGGCGGAAAACCAGGAAGATGGCCAATAGATGGAGTTTTCTGCAATGGGAAATCCAGTGAGTAGCCGGGTGAGCAACAAGTAGAAAGACAGAGGCGCTGCCACTCCCACAAATTGATTGTGAAAGAGGATGGTGAAAAAGGTTCCTAACATTCCAATGGTTGCTCCCGAGAGGGCGTTGTGGAGAATAAACAGCACTAATCCCCAAACAATCTGACCTTGTTCCAAGAGAGATTGATAGATGGTATCGATTCCTTGGGTTGGCCCAAAATTTCCCGCAATAACGCCGGCAACCAGCAGGAACAGCAGGCTGCCACCGCCCACCGTAAAAAAGCCGCCCATTGCCCCGCCCATCAGTTTGGAAAAGGTGTACACACCCGAGCCGCTGCGGATGACCCAGTAAGGCGTGGCATGGGTGGCCCACTCTTGGGCCAAGCTCATGGAAAAAGGAATGGCGGGCAACACATAGAAGGTCAGGTACGTGGTTCCAGATGTAGTGCTAAGAACATAGTAATAGAGGGCAGTGGGATTGGGCGTTGCAGCCATCAGGCCGGAGATAGCCAGCCCCTGCACCCCCGCGAATACCAAGATGCAACTGAGCAGTTTCCAAGAGAGCACCTGCCTCAGCTGCACAGAAAGCGCATGAATCATCCTCATCGTGTATCCGTCTCCCTTTCCAGAATAATTCCCGTATCAGCGGAAACTGCCAGAGTTTGAAACTCTACATAGGGGGTGCCAGGCCGGGCATCGGTTCCTTCGGTGGTTTTGTCTGTTTCCATAGTGAGCATCCAAGCAGGGCGGGCCACATAGGACTCTCCGTCTTTCACCACCACATAATTTAACTCCACACCTGTGATGCGGGTATTCTCAAAGTGGATTGCCTGGGTGTATTCCTCCAGGTATACGTTTACTGCCTCTTGAGGGGAGAGAATGGCACACTCCTCCAGGGGATCTCCCAGGGAAAACAATCCATTCGCTGAAAACTCTATCAGGCCATCTTCTCCAACAATCGCAAAGATTAAGTTTTCCGTGGCTTCGCTGCGTGTTGACCGGGGCCACACGGCGCTGGTAAAGGGAATGCCGTCATGCACCTGGCGGTAAGCAAAGTAGTAGTGTTCCTCGGATTCTGTCAACTCGTCAATAGGTTGCACATTGGAATAACCACTCTCCTCCAACTCCGCATTATAAATCTCTCGATTGCGATTCATAACCTCCACCGTGTGGCTTTCGCTGAAATAAAGCTCCACTTGGGGTATCCCGCAGGCGTCCATGGTTTCTTCCAACTGGGCCTTGGCCTCCTCATAGGGCCGAAATGCCAAATCTTCCTCTGGGGGGTATTCCTCCATTTCCAAGGTACCCAGTGTTTGAGAAACGAGGTCGCCTGTATACTCGTACGGACGCATCTTTCGCAATTCTCCACACACCCTGAGAATTTTCTCTGATTCAGCCGTATCCCAATGATAAAACAATCCACCCGGCGTGACCATTTGATGGAGAACCAGCGTCTCTTCCACTCCATCTCCTTCCGCTCGCAGGATTGGCCCCTGAGCCCACTCCTCCCGCTGGGTGGGTTCTTGCCGCATGAAGGCACCAACCGCAGCTTGCTCGTTGACATTGCACCAGTCTACCTGATATTTGGTCACGGTTTCGGGATACTCAGAGGGAAGCTCAGCGGTGATGGTCAACGTGTTGGGCAGGTCGCTCACGGAAGCAGTTTCTTTCGGAGAACATCCAGATACCATCAATAGGGAGATAAACACACCACTACAGAGACAGGCAATAAATTTGTTTCTCATGAAAGCTCACATCCTTTCACTGATGTACTACCTTTTGCGGGGATTTTCTTACAAGGGTACCTACAAAGCTATAATAACAGTTCAAGTGTTCAAAGAAAAAGCCTTGAAACTTTGAGCGAACCGGAGAAGTTTCAAGGCAATTTCTTTAGGATAACTTAGAAGCAATCATCGGGCAATGTTGAAACGCCAGCTCCTTACATATTCCAAGAACCGTAGGAACTGTAGGCTGTGTGGGACCCCACGTTCCAGTCGGGACAGCCAGATAAACAATACGAATTACCCTTTCCGCCATATCCAGAGAGCCAGCTAAAGTTGCTTCTGGTTCCGGATGTTTTGTAAACCAAGGCTGTTGCCTGCGTGCTGGAAACCCGAGTCGGGGAAAGGAAATAGATGGTGCTGATGGTCGTCACATCAGGATCTACATACGCTGTGCTCGTACCCCGCGTATAGAGACTCGTAGAACGCATACTGTTGGCTTGTTGTGCAGGGAACGAGAAATTGTACGAATACGCTGACGCTGGCAAAGCCATTGCACAGACCATCATACACAGCACCAGAAACAAGGCTAGGAACCGTTTTGCTTTTTTCACAACAATACACCTCTTTTTAATTTCCTCACAAACTCTATTGTTTCTCCAAAACCGGTTCGCTCAATGAAGGGAGGATTTTAAGAACCTTATGCTGTGAGAAAATTGATTTGATGGCTTTATCATATCACAAAATTTTCGCGTGTGAAAAAAATTGATTATTCTGTATATTATTTTGTCGATATTTACAATAAACGATAAAATACGAAAACTTATCCCTACATAAATACCGCCTGGGAAAATTGTAATATCCAGACCGAACATTCCCTGGTCTGGATATTCGTTTGAGATAACTGACTGGCGCTCCTTGATCCGATCTATCAGAAGCCAACAAATTGTTCATCAGATTCATGCTTTTCTTACAAAAACCATTTCTAGTTAACTTCCCACCCTAGCTTTGCTCACCGGATTCCGTTTTTTCTGGTGTTGTTACAGCGGAAATATTCCTTCAGACCTTACGCAAGTCGAATTGTAAATATTTGTCCAGATAAATAACATCTGCTGCTGGGTCAAAATTCCCCCGTAAAATAACTGATTCGTCAAAAAAACGTACAGAATAACCGAAAAAAAGCACAGCAACATGAGATATGTTATCATAGCATTGGTATTTGGGTGTGGCTTAACGACAAACAAATTTTTTTTGGAAAACATTTATTTTACTTTTGTCACAATAGAAGCACAATTATTTAATGTCTACTGAATAATGGAAAAGGCCTTGTATCTCAAGACATAGAAGTCCATAGGTGGTATAATAAGTGCAAGGGAAACAGCAAAAATCAGGCAAAAACCTTGCACTTGGAGGGCAGCCATGTATCGTTACAGCAACGGCCAGATCAGTCTGGCGGATTTCAAGCAGCCGGTTGGCATGAATCTGAAAGAAAGCAACCGTTGGGTCAGGAAAGCCCAGACAATCCCCTGGCTGGAGATTGAAAAACGGTACGCCGCGCTGTTTACCAACCGCAAAGGCAATGTGGCCAAGCCTTTGCGCCTTGCGCTGGGCGCCTGCATCATCCAAGCGGAGTATGGCTACTCCGACGAGGAGACTGCACTTCAGATTCAGGAGAACCCGTACCTGCAGTACTTCTGTGGGTATCCCGGCTATGATGATGAAAAGCTGCCTTTTGATCCGTCGCTGATGGTGTACTTCCGCAAGCGGCTGACGCCGGAGGTACTGGGTGAGATCAACGAAATGATTCTGCGGGATGCAAAAGCTCGTCAATCAAAAGAAGTCGAAGACAAGGATGACGATAACTCTGATGATGGATCTGGAACTGGTGGAAACAGCGGCACTATGATCGTGGACGCCACCTGTGCGCCCTCCAATATCCGGTATCCCCAGGACGTTTCCCTGCTCAACGAGGCCAGAGAGAACGCCGAGAAGCTCCTGGACGTGCTCCATGACCCGGCAGAAGGAAAGAAGCCCCGCACCTACCGCAAGCGCGCCCGGAAAGACTACTTGAAGTACACAAGATGCCGCAAACACACCGCAAAAATGACCCGCAAAGCCATTGGAAAGCAGCTGAGCTATCTCAAGCGGGATCTGGAAGCGATTGACGGCAAGCTCCTTCTTGGGAAGTCCCTGACCGACCGGCAAATGGAGCGGTTGAATACGCTGCGAACCATCTACCAGCAGCAGAAGTACATGTATGACAACCGAACGCACAGCGTTCCGGATCGTATCGTCAGTGTCAGTCAGCCTTTTGTTCGCCCGATTGTCCGGGGAAAAGCTGGAAAACCGGTGGAATTTGGGGCCAAGCTGGACATTAGTGTTGTAGACGGCTGGACCCGTCTGGAGTGTTGCTCGTTCGACGCCTACAACGAGGCAGGGAACCTGCGGGCAATGGTAGAACGGTTCTGTGCGCGTGAGGGACACTATCCCAGCCGTATTTTGGCAGACAAAATTTACCGGAACCGTGAAAATCTCAGCTACTGCAAGGAACGCGGGATCCGGTTATCCGGTCCGGCTCTGGGCAGACCGAGAAAGGATGAGATTCAGGACAAGGCACAGAATTATCTGGATGAATGTGAACGTGTGGAAGTAGAGCGCAGGTTTAGTCTGGCGAAACGGAAATGCGGCATGGGACTGGTTACTGCAAAGCTGCAGGAAACCGCTGCTCATGTGATTGCCATGTCGGTCCTCGTGCTGAATCTCCGTAAGATTCAGTGCGCCCTTTTGCAAGTTTTGACAGCATTGCTGGATACTTGGGTGCTGCAAAGAAAACTGGCGTTTGTTCAGTAGACATTATTTAGATTTAGCATTTCACAAACTAGGGTGGATGTCTTGCACCACAATTTAGTATCATCATTTTGCCTGACTTATAATCCCCAAAATTGTGGTTATCATTGCGATATATATATATATAAGTAGCCTTTCAGTTTTTGGGATATAAGAAATAAATAAAAGAAGGGAAGTATCGAAAATTGAAAATCAAAAAACTCGCTGCTATCTGTATGGCTGCAACCATTGCGATTGCTTCCATCCCATTATCCGCGTCCGCTCATTCGAACGACAAGAACTACAGCATTGCTGTTACTAGTTCTAATAGCGGTCACCATAATGGACAGTTCCAAAACAGTTACCAGGCATGGGAGAAGAAAGATAATAGCACCAGTTCCTACGTCAAGGCTAACAGTGGGCTTAGTTCTTTCATTGCAGTAATTTGGGGAGGGTGGCCCAACTCAGAAACCACCGATTGCACCACCTATGAGATTTACAGTGGTTCTCCACGGAAATCAGCAGTAGTTCGTGTTGGCCAAAAGGGGTATGTCCGCCAAGATGTGTACGAGCGATATGGTGGCGGTTCTGTGACTCCAGTTGCCCAGATCTTTGCAAAATACAACGGTGTAACCGGCACTACGACAGGCGTATGGAGTCCTGACAGCGTTGCTGAGAGCGGTTGTATTTACTTTAACTAAGAATAGAACATAACCCGTTAAGTAAAAGGGCGGTGGACATCCCCGCCCTTTTACTTTTATGTGATTATGCGAAGAAATGACTTGCCAAATATGGTTCCTCTGTGTCTACTAATATAATGGTTTATCCATCTAATTCGGAGGTTTTGCCTATGAAGAAGAAAAGAGTTTTTTTCGTCGGCGGTGCTGTGGTGCTGTTTGTAATAGCAGCCGTGGTGCTGGTTAAGCTGTACCCAACGCTGGAACTTTACTATATGGCCAGGCGCACCGGCCAAGATGTGATCACAGTCACCAACTCGGAGGGAGAAACCTCCCAAGTGCTGGGCATCGAGGACTACACACCACCCACCATTCCGCCAGATGCACTTCAAGAGGGGAGCAAAGGAACCACGCATTCTTTCCCTTTGGACAGTGGAGGGAGCCTGGATTACACGCTAAATGACGTTCATTTTTATGATTCATTTGCGGATTCTGGTATCGACCCATCGGAACTGATGCGCAGCGATGGTGTAACGCAGCTTTTGGATGAATATCAATTCCTAGTGGCGGATTTTACCGTCACCAGTCATGGGGCAGTTCCAAACTACGAACTGAACAATGGCTCCCAAGGATTCCTCATGGATATTGGCCCTTACGAATTGGCAGAAGTGGAAGGGCAATACACCATACCGAGTGAAGTGCTGTGCTATTTCAGCGCGCATCCTCCTATTTCAGATACCTCTACGGATTACTTTGCATTCACCCTGGAGGATGGAGAATCCCTGGACTTTCAAATTGGCTGCCTGGTGCCATCGCAAATTGTGGAGGATCAGAGAGTCTGTTTGATTTTAGGGCCTACAGATTCTGGCTTGGTCTATGACCTATTTGACACAGATTCAGGGGAGGAAACACCATGACGGTGAAAATGATAAAGTTAGAGCTAAAAAAAGCCTTCACTACTCCATGGTTCTATTTGAGCCTGGCAGTGCTAATGCTTTGCGCTCTGATGAGTACAGTGTACAGTATTGACAGCTACCAGAACATTCGTATTAATGGCTTCCCCCACTACTTTGAAAACGGCAAAATGACTGTCAACGAATATTATGCCACCTGGAACTGCTACCAGAAATGGATTGGCTCCGAATTGGTGAGCCTGGCCTCTACGCTGTTTTTTACGCTGCTACCTGTCTGCGCAGTGCTGCCCTATGCCTCCGCCTTTCACCAGGAACGAAAAGTAGGCTATCTGCGGGTAATGCTCCCCCAGTGTGGAAAGAAGTCCTATTTCCTTGCCAAAACTATGGCGGTGTTCCTGACGGGGGCCGCAGTAGTTATCCTTCCCCTGGTGGTAAACTTCCTGGCGGTATCAGCGTTTATACCTGCCACAGCGCCCCAAGTCAACTACAATTTTTATAATTATGTTCTCTTTGGGGATTTATGGGCTGATTTGTTTTTCAACCAACCCCTGTTGTATGTTGCCCTATATATCTTGCTGGACAGCCTTTTCGGTGGACTTTTGGGGTTGTTTGCTTTCGCTTTGTCCTTCTTGATCCGCAACCGGGTGGTGATTCTGGTACTGCCCCTGCTGTTTTTACTTGGGCTGGACTATTTCTCAACTTTGGTGGCGGGATTTTGGGCAAGCACTCCCATGACCATTTCCTTGCTGGATTTGCTCCGGGCAGCCCATGATGCCACTGCAAAGGGCTGGGTTGTAGCATTGGAGGGCGGTATCCTGGCTGTATTTTCCGGATTGGTTATCTGGCTGCGAGGTGTGCGCAGTGAAGTTTATTAAGTTTTTTCATCTGGATTTCCGCCGGGGGATACACACAGTTTGGAAGCTGTACTTGTGCGGGGCAATGCTCTTCGCACTGCTGTGTGTGGATTTCTGGAATCGCTCCCGCATCTTTTTAGACCTATACCCTGGCACATTCCGCAGCCTGGGAGATTTGGCGTTGTATATTTTTGGCGGCATGAGAAAGTTCATTCCCACCCCTGGAGCAGTGTTCCCATTCCCAACGGTATGGCTGTTGGTGATGGCTCTGGCCTGTTTTTCTTCACTGTGGTACCCACTAAACGACCTTAATGGTTTTGGGAAAACGCTGCTGACCGCCTGCCAAAGCCGCAGCCGGTGGTATTTGGCCAAAGCTCTGTGGTGTGGGGTGACTGTTACCCTCTATTTTGTGCTGGGATGGGCTGTGATGCTCTTAGGCTGCTGGATTATAGGAGGCCGGTTTACCTGGAGTATCTCCCCGTATATGATGGAACTGATGGAGGTCACAGACGTTGCCAGTGCTGTAGAAGATTGGCAGCTCACCTTGCAGCTGACGGTGCTGCCCTGGCTAGTGGCTTTAGCTCTCTCACAGCTGCAACTGTGTCTATCCTTGTGGATGCAGCCAGTGCTGGGATGGGTTGTGTCCATTGTGGTGCTGCTGTCCTCCGCCTATTATGCCACCCCCTTCTTATTGGGAAACTACGCTATGGCCATGCGGGATCAGCAGGTGCTGGCCGGCGGTGTGGACGGACGAACAGGTATAGCTTACTGCTTAGGAGTGGTGTTACTTAGCGTATTGGCAGGACTAATCTCCTTCAAACATACAGACATATTGGGAAAAGAGGGGAAGTCATGAGTATCATTTTTGAAAATGTCACGAAAACCATCCGCGGGAAAACCGTTCTGCAAGGAGTAACCTTGTCCATGGAAGCAGGCCGCGTCACGGGCTTGCGAGGAATCAACGGTTCTGGAAAAACCATGCTGCTGCGGTTGCTGGCGGGGTTAATCCATCCAACAGAGGGACGAATCACCATAGACGGTAAAACCCTGGGAACAGATATGGAGTTTCCTCCCAGCATGGGGCTGCTCATTGAGAACCCCGCCTTTTTGGGACAGTACACTGGCGCAGAAAACCTGGAGATGCTGGCATCTCTTCACCAAAATGTGACCAAAGAGGATGTACGGGCATTGTTGGAAAAAGTAGGGCTTGCCGCTGATGGAGATACCAAGTATCGGAAATATTCCCTGGGTATGAAACAACGCCTGGGTATTGCAGGGGCTATCCTGGGAGAACCGGAACTACTCCTTTTGGACGAGCCTACCAACGCTCTGGACACGAAAGGCGTGGAATTGCTCCGTAGCATCATTCAAGAAGAACGGCAACGGGGGGCCGCCATAGTGGTAGCCTGCCATGATGCAGCTTTCCTGGAATCCGTCAGCGATGAAATCTACTGCCTGGAAAATGGACAGCTGACGGATCATTTGATCCTCCAGGAGGAAGGGGGCGCTGTGTTGTGAGAAAACTGAAAATCCTTGTTGGAACGGCTTGCCTACTGGTGGTCGCGGGACTGTGGTTTTGGCGTTTTCAAATCACCGAGGAAGAGCGAGTGCAGATTTCCGATGTTGTTTACTCCGCTGGGGAGGCCGTTCCCTTTGGGGAAAACTTCTTCTGGAGCAATTCGGAAAACTCCAATGGCTACACCATCACTGTGGACAGCGCTCAAACACGGAATGTCCGAGAGTTTTTGGAAGAGAATGGTGCCTCTTGGGAAGAAGTGTATCCAGAGACAGAAAACGCGCTTCCCCCTTCGGAGGTTGTCTACCTGGTCACTGCTACGGTGTCAAACGAGAGCAACGAGGACGGCATGGTTCAGTTCAGCAACTTCGTCATGACCAGCGGTTCCATTCTGCTGCAGCTGGACGGGACGTTGAACAATTACTCTGCCCCGGAGCTTGCCAATGCTGGCTCCTTTGTGCTGCCGGTTGGCAAAAGCCGTACTTTCACCTTTGCTTTCACACCGGACAGCGCCACTGTGGCGGCAGATGCGAAATCACTCTACCAACGTATGAAAACGAGCGAATTCTACCTGTGCATTTCCCTTGTACCGGAACGAAGGCTGATCCGTATGCCTCAAAATACCGTATGAACAAAAAAAGTGTTGATTTGATCAAAAAACGGAGGGGAATGAAAAAAGGGGCTATACTATATAAGATGACCTTTATATGGCAATGTGAAAGTGAGGTTGGTTCTTATGAAGCATAGAACACCTTTGAGGAAGCGGCTGCTCTGTTCTCTGTTGACGGTTTTACTGGTGGGAATTACACCACTGTCGGTTTCCGCGGAAACCTTGGAGGAGATCCAAGCCCAGCAGGACCAGCTGCAGGCGGAAAACCAGGAGCTTCAATCAAAGCTGGACAACCTGCGGGAGGATGAAGCCCAGAAGCAGGCCTATCAGGATACGCTGCAAGAGCAGATCAGCGTGGTGCAGGAACAGATTTTGACAACCCGGGAAAATATCGAGGACTTGAACGCCAGCATCCAAGAGTTGACCTTGAAGCTGGACAAATCCCAGGAGGCGGTACAGGATACCATTGACCAGTTTAAAGAGCGGCTGGTTGCCATTTATACCGCAGGGAATGTAAGCACTTTGGAGATCCTGCTGGATTCAGAAAGTCTTTCCGAGTTCACCACCCGCATGACGCTCTTGGACAACATGACCGCCCGGGATCAGGAAATTGTTGATATTCTGGAAGAATACATAGAGTCCACCCAGGCGGACCGGGAGCGGGTACAGGCCGAAAAAGAGCAGGTAGCACAGCTTCAGATAACGCTGGAGGACAAGCAGGACGAGCTGGACGCCCTCTATGAAGAAAACCGGGCGGCACTGGGAGAGATCCAAGGGCAGATGTACGCCACGGAGAACCAGATGGAAATCAACGAAGCGGAGCTGGCAGAGGGAGAAGCCAAGATTCAGGCCGCTATTGAGGCTCAGAAGAAAGCGGAGGAAGAAGCCCAAAGAAAAGCGGAAGAAGCTGCTAAACAGCAGGCTGGCAGCAGCGGAAGTTCCTCTTCCAGTAGCAATTCTTCGGGTCAAAGCCCTGTGATCAACCCGCCTTCCGACGGCAGCGGCGGAGGGTCTGGGTTTAACCCTATCTGGCCGCTTCCGGGAGTAAGTTTGATTTATAGCCCGTTCAATGGATATCCAGGTCATAAAGGAATGGATATAGCAGGACCTTGGGGTACCCCCGTGGTAGCTGCTGCAGATGGCCAAGTTATCGAGGCAAACAATTATGACAGCTGGGGCTATTCCTGGGGATATTATGTTCTTATTTATCACAATGGTACATACAGCACCCGTTATGCCCATTTAAGCTCCGTAGCGGTTTCCACTGGTCAATATGTTACTGCGGGGACAGTTATTGGGTATGAAGGAGACACTGGCAACGTAACGGGGCCTCATCTTCATTTCGAAGTGTACGAAAACGGGACACGTGTGAACCCAGCCCAGTTTCTTTAATTTCCCCCGTTTTTACATTGTATATTGCAAAAAGAGCCTACCACAGAATGATCCCATCCTGTGGTAAGCTCTTATTTTAGGTCACCCAAAACCAAATAATCAAAAGCAAATACCAGATAGACTAAAATTTGCAGGACATCGGAAAATAGTGTATACTTTAACCATCCTGAGAGGACTGATTAATTATTTTCTGATACTCTTTTGCAAAGGAAAGAAATAGCATCTGTCCTTTGAAATCAAACTCGGCGACTATATCAAGCAGTTCTCGCAATATTTCATTTTTCGGAACTATATTTTCAGAGGGGGCAAATAGCGCACTTTCGTCAATTTTAAGAGCAGATACCAATTTCTCGATGTTTACTCCCGTTGGTCGTGATTTCCCTGTCTCCCAATTGGAAACAGCCGGTGTAGACACTCCACAATAATGGGCAAGTTCCTCTTGGGAGAACCCACGCAGGTCACGAAAATATTTAATTCTACTTCCTAAATCGGTATCCACTTTTCCACCTCCTTATTGACAACATTTTAGCAGGCGTAAACGAAAATGTCTAAGTAGTAAAACTTAATGCGCATTTACTTTTGCTTTATGTGGATTTATAATATAAGGGACAATAACCGAAAAAGGCGGTTGAGTTCCAATGACATTGCAAAACACTATTCGTGACCTTATTTATAAATTCTGGAATCTGGATGATCTATCCGTGGATGAAGTTGTTCCGTTTTTTGAAACGCTTATAAACTGCGGCTGCGATTTTTTTGAACTCGCTAATGAGCTAACCCGAATAGCCATTCCAATTCCCTTTGATTTGATGTATGCGGTGTTCTGCCTATGCCCGAAAGCTATAAAAATTAGGGACATAAAAACGCAAACGATTCGTGGACTGATCCCTCGTTGGACTTCCACTAAATATCACAGCGGCCCCATTGATCAAGTAATACAAGATATCCAAGAGAAAATTATATCTGGAAATAGGGGCCTTTATACCTACCACAGCAATTTCAGCCCCAACAAATCATCTGTGGACGATCCTTATCTTTTGTTAGTGGGTTCGCATGATGTCCATTTTTTTGACATTAACCGAAGAAGGGCCTATTTATTTGAATACGCTTGCGAGGAGGGAAAAAATGATTCGCCTAGCGGTATGTGATGACGAAATAGGCTTGCTCACTCAAGTGGATCAGCTTATTTCAAACTATAACCAAAACAGAACATCAGAAGGAAAAGTAATCGTTTCTACATTCCTTTCTCCCAAAACTTTGCTAGCAAACGTAGAAGATGGCGACACTTACGACGTCTATCTTTTGGATATTGAGATGCCCGACATGGATGGACTGACATTGGCCCGGGCCATCAAAAAAATACAGGAACAAGCTGTGATTGTTTTTTTAACATCACATAGCAGCATGGCGTTCACGGTGGAAACTGTGAAACTGGGAGTTACACGTTATGTAAGTAAGCTGGACATGGAAGAAAGCCTGCCGGAAGCTCTGGATATTTCTATCCAAAAAGTGGAAGATCAGATGTCCAAATATTTACTGGTAACTCATTACCATGACATTACGCGAGTTGCCTACCAGGATATTATGTATGCCCATCGTGTGAAACGGTTGACGGAAATCGTGCTCAAGGCTGAGCGCACAGTGACTGACGGAAGATCGCTTTCAGCTGTTTATAAAGCGCTCGATGACCTTCGATTTGTCTATATTGAACAAGGCTGCTTTGTTAACCTAGATTTCATTACCCGTGTTACAGGATCGGAGGTCTTTCTTAAAAATGGAGAAAAGCTAGCTATTAGCCGCAACTATCTTCCCAAAGTAAAAGCGACCATCTTCCAGCTTTGGGGAGGTGTGTAAAATGTTCCAACTGATAGAGCTCCTAGCAACATTCGTGGAAAGCCTCGTTGCCATTAGCGCAGTAACGCAAATGTCTCAACCAAAAATCAAGGGGAAACTGAAGAACCTCCTCTTAGTCGGATGTAGCTGCGCCATGATGTTGGTGATATCACTGTTAAACTGGATAGAAGCGTTTTCCTATGTTACCATTGCAACTGGATTGCTGATGGTGAGTGTTTTATCTCACTTTATGACAGCGAGAGGCTTTCTTCATCGGATGACCATGACTGTCCTGGTGTATCTCTGTATCCATGCGATAGATTACGTTCTGGTCGCTTTATTTGGATTGATTTTTCATGGCAATCAAGGATATTTTTACTCATTTCAAGTGATCTTAATTCCGGGATTACCAAGGTTGCTTTTCCTCTTGCTTAGCAAGGGAATGGATGTAGCGTTGTATTTAGTTTTCAAAGGACGCCTGGCTGCTTTGGGAAGATTAGAATCGCGCTACGACATCATGATTTTTATTTTTGGCTCCATCGCCTATGTTTTGATGTCTCTCTTGCTCCGTCTTGTTCAAGAGAAGTCGTACTTGGCAATTCAAACTACGGTCTTAGTGGCCTGGCTGCTTTTAGTTGTTTGTGTCATAGCCGTTACCTGTATTTGTGTTATCTTCGCCAATTACAAGGCCTCTGAACAGAGAAACGCCTACTTACGAACCACTAGCGAATTAATGGTGGATAATTATAAGAAACTCAACGATATTCAACAAGCAATTCGGCGTCAAGTTCATGACTTTAATCACCATCTTCGAACTCTGCAAAATTTTGCGGATTCGAAAGATATCGGGAAAGTATCCAATTATTTGAATTCTCTTCTGAAAGCCCCGAAAACCAGATTGCAACTCTGTCACTGTGGAAACGATGTCATTGACGCAGTTATTAATTGCAAAGCCATGGATGCCAAGGCCTATCAGGTAAACTTTCATTATTCAGTAGAGTTTGACCCCGCTTTTGTAATAGACCCGGTGGATCTGTGCGCGATTCTATCCAATCAGATTGACAACGCTTTAGAAGCGTGCCAACAATTGCCCGAAGGCACAAAGCGGAGTATAGATGTGAAAATATGGTCACAAAATGACCAAATACTTTTTTTACAAGTCTATAATTCCGTGGGCAGCAATCCATTTGATGGGAATGAAAGTCTGCACACAACAAAAAAAGACCCTTATCATTTACATGGATATGGAATTCAAAATATCCGGGATACAGCAGCAAAGTACGATGGGGAACTGAAAAACTCCTTTCAAAACGGGAAATTCGTGTCTACCGTATATTTGTTTTGCAACCGCACACATGATGATCATGAAATAAAGGGAGAGGTAGGGACATGACACTCCATTTAACGGCCACAAAAATGGCAGAATACATTATGGAAAGGGCTAACATTTCTAAGCAGAGAAAAGCTGTTTTCATCTATGGATGTGAACTCACATTATCTACCATTGCCTCTGTCTTATCCATTATCATTCTTTCCATTTTCCTAAATGCGATATACTCCTCTTTTGTGTTTTTACTTGTTTTTATAGGAATCCGTCTTTTTGCGGGAGGCTACCATGCCAAGACCTATTCTCACTGTTTTCTCCTGACGAACTTTGTTTATTTACTTTCATTTCTGCTCTCAGAGTATGTCATAATTTCATTACACCGGCCAATAAAAACAATCCTTCTTTTTATTTCTGCAGCCGTAATCCTTGTGTTGGCACCTATTCGCCACAAAAATCATCCTCTTTCTGAGCAGACCTATCGAAAAAATGCTGCCATTGGGCGCACTATTACGATTTTGATATCGATGATTACTGTTTGGCTACTATTAAATAATATCGCAGCTGCGGTTACTACAATGATTGTGGTCACCTTAATGGCAATAGCCATTATGATGATAATTCCTAAAATTCAGAAGGGAGTAGAATAATCATGAATGGTGTTTGGTCTCTGTTAGCTTCTGTAGTTGAAGCTCTTGCAAATTTGGGAGCTGGGATGGCATCAACGGGCATTGGCTATGAGCCCGAGCTGCCCGAAGAGCTGCGCAAGTAACATTCTTCACAAAAAGGAAAGGGCCGCCCCTCATCTGTGACTCACAGCTGGGGGATGGGCCCTTTTCCTTTATGACCTTCAACGGGAGTGACTTCTACTTCTGCAGCTGTTAATCTCGTTGTACTATACTGCCTTTTTGCCGTAGTCCAACGTTGGACTGCGGCTATTTTTTTACCCTTTTTTCGGGTTCATCAAACCTTCTGTGCCCACTGTCGTTCCCCGCCCCAATCTGATTTCGGTCAACCGCAAACCTGAAATCAGATTGGAGGAAATATTATGAATTACAATCCAAAAGAATTTGGAATGAGGATCACGAAGTTGCGTAAGGAGTTAGGAAAAACCCAGCAGGAAACGGCGGATCTGTTACATACCAGCCTGGACAATTATCGAGGAATTGAAAAAGGCAGGCGAAATCCTTCGCTTGACTTGCTGGTGGCGATGTCTGCCGCATTTGGCGTCTCCCTAGACCGCTTGGTTTTGGGACGGATGACTTTAACAGACAGAAATCATGTCCAAAGAGAACTGGAGGACATCATGATCCAGATTAGTCGGCTAAAAGATTCCATCTAACCCCCAACCGTGACAAATCTGCACGGTACCGTGACAACTGGGCACTCTGAAACTGTGTGGAAATCGGCTACAATAAAATCACAGCCAGGAAAGACTGGCTGCGCACCTTGAAAACCGAACAAGTCAGTGTACGCATACGGCACCCTCTGATCAGGAGCTATCGGGGGACAACCCCCAGCAGGCGGGCGGCACCCGCCTGGGCTGTGAGAGGCAGGGGGCATCGAGCACTTCCGTCTAGTCACAGTCCACACAATGAAGGCGGCCGGGTGAGAACCACGCGGGGTTGAAACTACCATGAGGGCAGGCAAGCCGCTGCCCGTGTTGTACACTCCCAGCCAGGGGGAGCGAGGCAAATGCTGGCCTTTAAAACCGAAATTAGATCAAGATAGAACACACGGGCACAGTCGTGTTCGGCTGCGCCCGTCCTTGTGTCTTGAAGCGGAGAAAGGGATAATCAAATGATTGCATTTGTAAACACAGCGTGGTATAATAGTAGTACCAAAAAGGAAGGAGGAATTGCTATGGCCAACACTTTAGTGCAATTTCGCGCGGATGAAACCTCCCGCATCAAAGCAGTGGGGATCTGCGAGAAGCTGGGCATCGACCTTGCAACCTATCTGCGGATGTGCATCTCGCGGCTCGTTCAGGAAAATGGCATCCCCTTCAGCATGAAAGTGGATGACATCTCCGAGAACCGAGGCATGGCAGCGATGAAAGAAGCCAGCCGGATCGCCGCTGCGGAAGGCATCGCAGACATGACGCTGGATGAGATCAACGAGGAAATCGCAGAGACGAGGAAGCTGTCGTGAAATACTACGCTGTCATTGATACCAACGTCCTGGTGTCCGCCATGCTGAAGTGGGACTCGGTACCTGGGAATGTCCTGGGCTTGCCTTCAGCGGTGTAATCGTCCCCTTACTGAACGAAGCCATCGTGGGTGAATACCAGGCTGTATTGAGCCGGCCAAAATTCCATCTGCCCGAAAGGGTGATCCACGATCTCCTGGCGGAGATCCATCACTGCGGTGTGTTTGTTGACGCCCCAGAGTTGGACGCAGATCTCCCCGACCCCAAAGACCGGGTATTTTTCGAAGTGGTGATGGAACAGCGAAAATCAGAGGATGCGTACCTTGTCACCGGCAGCATCCGCCACTTCCCGGAAAAACCCTATATCGTGACCCCCAGGCAGATGCTGGACATCATCCTGGGGAATGTGGACGAGTAAATTTGCAGCAGAAAAAAAGGCATCTATTCCGTTTGAGGGATAGATGTCTTTCTTTTTAATTGAACCTTGGAGGGAGGTTCCACCGTGAAACTGGAGAATTCCATCAACTACTATTACGCTGTGCTGGCCCTGCGGCTCCTGTTGGAGAAGGGCCTCATCAGTGAGGAAGAGTACGGCAAGATCTGTCGGTACAATGCCGAAATTTACCGCCCGGAACGGGAGTACATCTAGTCCCATTGGATATGGACTTCCGCACCGGATTCTGGTAATGTCCGTGTGTAGGAGGTGACCAAGAATGGCCCAGGTGCAGATCATTCAACCCTATCAGCCTCAATCGGAGGAACTGGAAAAGGTGGCGGCTTACTGC
>ENA-OPDJ01000922-OPDJ01000922.1-human-gut-metagenome-genome-assembly--contig:-NODE-922-length-18863-cov-3.872501_pt1 | contig 18863 bp, 14 predicted proteins | sample MGYA00241621_ERZ501505 | MGnify/ENA primary metagenome ERZ501505 (study PRJEB25962, sample SAMEA2042624) | human gut metagenome | biome: human gut; feature: human-associated habitat; material: faeces... | reverse complement strand
GATACAAAATCCATCTTCGGTCAGCGAAAGCGGATTTTCTGTGTCTTGGTCTAATTATGTTGATAGCCTAATGAAATTGTACTCATGGCTGTGCAAACAGTATGGTTTGAAAGACGAACTGAGTAACAAACCTAAAGTGACTTTCTTATGATATTCGCTTCCCACATATTGCAGGTTAAGGTTATCACCCCGATGGATAAGGATGAGTTCGGAAGACCTATTCCCGGTACCGGTGGTGAAAGCTGGAAGGAGGTGTGCAAATGCCGTTGTGATGATGTAAGTGCGGAAAAGAAAGTATCTATCAATGGTGCTTTGTATGATTTCAAGTACAAGGTAGTCTTTGACAAGCCGTCAAAGGTTGAAGCAGGTGCAGAGGTTCGTTGTTTGAATGCCGATGGAAGCATAAGAGGTGAAGGAGTTGCTAAAAGCCCTTTGGAAACAAACTATTTTTCCTATAGAGTAATATGGTTGGAATAGATGCAGACTTTTCGGATGTTGACCAGTTCTTTGAGGACGGAACAAGCGAAGTCGTTGCTGGCATGAAAGAAGAGGGAGAGGCATTTGTTGAAGATGCAAAAGCTACCGGAAACTATCAAGACCACACAAAACATTTGAGAGAATCGAATGATTATGAGGTTAATGAAGATGGCTTAATTCTGAAAAACGAAGCTGATTATGCTTCATTCGTGGAATCCAAAGGATTTGAAGTTGCAGGAAGTGCAGCGATAAGGACAGAAAAAAGATTGAAAGATAGATTTGAACGATGATAGTAACCACCGACATAGGAAACATCCTCTACCGGGACTGCAAGATTTTCGGAATAGACATAGTACCAGCAGGAGAAACGCTGACGGGTGAATTGAAGTCCGAAAGGATTGTCATCCACACGAAGAAACAACAGCCGGGAACTTATTGGAAGAAATCTTTCGCAGAAGTGAATCTATGTGTACCCAATTTAAGCGAGAATGAAGCGAACACAATCCGGCTTAACGAACTTGAAAGAAAGGCTGGCAAGCTGTTTGATGATGTAGTAAGCACCTATGATGGTATGACATATCGTTACTCTATTGATTCTATCGGTACAGAAGCGGACACAGCTTTGAAGTGTCATTATGTGAATGTGAGAATTTTGTTTAATGTATTAAATGTAAAATGATATGATTACAGCAGTAGAAATTGACGAACTGTATTATGCAGAACCGATTAAAACGGTTACTACTCCAGCTGCCGGATTAACAGGCGCAGAAGTAGCCACCATCTTGAAAAACGCAGCAACGAAGCGGGTCAAGAATGTGCATGGTGACACGTATCAATACGAAGAAGCAGAGGCAAGTGTAACTCGTTACAAAAACGCTTTGACTGGTGAGTACTACCGGGAAACGTCTGAACCGGGTGAGGTGAAAATCAACTTCACCATTGGTGAGTATGATTATGCTACAAAGGCTGATTTACAAGGTGGTAAAGCCACAGAAAAGAATTGGGAAAGAGGCAAGTATAAGCCTATTCATAAATGTGTGATTGGTAAAACCAAAGACGGAGTTTATGTTGTGTTTCCGAAAGCGGCTATCAATGCCCGTGGCTCTAATACCGATAAGGCTGTCGGATTGGCTGTTTCGGCCGTTCCCCTTTCCACAGGTGTAGATGGATTGGCTTCCGAAAAGTGGTTTGACGAATCGGAAGTTGTAGTGCCGGAAGGTTGATAATTTTTCAGTAAAAGGATTGTTTTCAGATGGCGGTGGGTGGTTGCTCACCGCCTTTTTAATTTAATGTTATGAATAATCAAGCAGCAAAAACGGTTTCTGATGCCCTATTAGGGCTGGATTTTAAAAATGTAGGGATAGGTGGAATCGTTTATACCATCAAACCTCCTACAATTAAAATTATCTGTCGTGCCATTCATCATTTTTCCAATATCGCCCTGCGAGGAGATAATATCATGGAGGCTATTAAAGAGCTTCCTGAAGCTACTGAAGATATGCTGAAAGGTATTTCATGTTTCATCTGCGGGAATGATAGTTTGGTCAAAGAATTGGAGAACGGCACTTTTGAAGAAGTCAAAGATGCCTTGGAAGTCTGTTTCTCTATGATGGATATTTCGGCTTTTCAGTGTGTCAGCTCGATGAGGAACGTGTCGATGCTGGCAGCAAGACCGAAACAGTAGGAAACACAACGTTCTTCGGGCAGATAGCCCATTTGATTGACACGCTTCATTTGAGTTATACAGAAGTGTTTGAGGTTATCCCTTATAGGAATCTGTTGATGATGCAACGGGATAAACTTCATACCGTAAGTGGTCAAAAGGTGAATAGAATCAGCGGTAAGGAATTAGCTAATCGTAGGAAAAAGAAATAGATATGGCGAAATTATATTTTAAGGTAGGTAGTGACTGGGAAGAGGTTGTAAGGCTCCGTAATGAAATTGCGAAGTTAAAACAAGAGTTAATGAGCATGGATGGCACGCAGTCTCCTGCTGCTTTCAAGGCTTTAAATGTTCAACTTGCTGCATCTAATCAAAGGTTGGATGAGTTGGTAACTAATGCCGCTAAAGCTGGAGCAGAGATGGAAACGGGATTCAAAAAAGGTATATACGATGGCGAAAAAGCTGTCAATTCCTTATCCGAAGAGATCATTAAACAAAAAGACATCATACGTGAGACACAGAATGATGTTTCAATGCTTACAGAACAATATAAGAAATTAGGAAAGTACGACCCTAAAAGACAATCTTTATCAGATGAATTAAACCGTGCAAAGGCAGCATTAGGAGAACAAAAGTATGCTCTTGGTGAATTACAATCACAACAAGCTCTTGCAAGATTATCTACCAAAGCTCTAAAGGATGAATACGCTTTGTTCAAGGATGAAAGCAAGGCTGTTGTTACCGTTAATGAAGGTGTAGGAGTCTCATTCAAGAAGACACTTGCTGCTATTGGTGGAATCGCAATGTTGAAACAAGTTGCTTCAAATGTAGTATCAACAGCTGGAATGTTTCAAAAGTATGAATCTGTATTAACTAATGCTCTGAATGGTAGTTCCGAAAAAGCAAAAGCATATCTATCTGACATAAATAGCTTTGCCGCAAAAACAAACTTCCAACTTGATGAACTGACGGATGATTTTATAAAATTCGTCAATCGTGGTGTCACTCCTTCGATGGATGCCATGAAAAAAATGGGAGATTTTACCAATACAGTAGCAAAACCTTTCGACCAGCTAACAGAGGCGATACTTGATATAAATAATCCAGAGCGTTGGAAAGAGTTCGGTGTTCGTGTTCAAACAGAAGGGAATAAAGTTAAGCTTTCGTTCCGTGATATGACAGTTGAATGTGACCGAACAGTTGAATCTGTAATGAAAGCCGTTGAACAATTTGGCTCAATGAAAGGCGTTGAAGGTTCTACGGAAGCTATTGCAAAGACTATTGAGGGACAAATGTCTAATTTGGAAGATACGATAACAACGGCTTTGGCTGAAATAGGACTTGCTAATCAAGATTTGATTTCAGGAAGTATATCTGCTGTCGATACTATCGTTAAGAACTATGACATTATAGGTAAGAGTGTATTGGCTCTTATCGAAATTTATGGTGTTTATCGAGCTGGGTTACTGATAAATACTATTGTTGAACAAGGTTCTGTAAAGTCTATATGGGCGAAGATTACAGCAACTAAAGCTGCTACTGTTGCTCAAGTTGCATATAACAAGGTTCTCGCAATGAATCCCTATGTAGCAGTGGGAATGGCTGTTGTTTCACTCGGTGTTGCTGTATATACATTGGCAGAGCATACAACTTATGCTGAAAAGACGGCTCGTTCTGCTGCTGAGTCAATGGAGAAAATGAAAAATGCTTCTGAAAATCTGAAAAATAAGATAAATGAATTACTTAGCGTAATCAGAGATGAAACATCTACTCAATACCAAAAAGCCGATGCTTATTTAAAACTTCAGAGAATATTGCCGGAAGTTTTTAAAAATATGGATATTGAGAAGATTAAATTAATGGATCAGCTTTCTTTGTTAAAACAAATCAATAAAGCGGCTGATAGAAGAGAGATTGTTGGGGCTAAAACAGGCGTTGTATTGGCTCAAAAAGAAGTTGATAAAATTAATGCATTAATTGCTGCGGATTCTAAAAGAGGTACATATTCAGGACAATATGAGATTCAATTATCTGATGCTAAATCCAAACTTGAAGCCGCTAAAAAAGTGGTAGCTGACATTGAAAAGATACGAACAGAGGCTAATAAGCAAAAAGGAAAAGATGATAAAAAAGTTGTTATTAAAAATAAGGAGTTTTGGACTAACCGGAAGAAAGAAGCCGAAACCGCTTTAAACTCCATTGCATCTTCTCAAAAGAAATTGTTGGATGCAGGAAAATTCAAAGGCATAGATGACGCTGTTGTAAATAGTTACAAGGATAATGTCAGAAAGCTAAAAGAAGCCGAAAAAGAACTGAAAGTTTACGATTCGTTTTCCAAGCAAGGAAGCCAAGCTCAAAAAGAAGCAGCCAAACAACTCAAACAGCAAGAACAACTTGCCGAACAACTTCTTTCCATTCGTCGGAAAAACCAGCAGGATGAAATCAACCTCATGGAGGATGGTACTGAGAAGAAGCTGGCTCAGATTGACTTAGACTATCAGAAAGAACTCGATGCGATAGACAAGCAGCGCAAAGAGTGGGAAAAGGCCCAAAATGGAAAACTGACCGATGAGCAGGAATCTGATTTGTCCGCTTGGGAAGAAAACGCTTACAAGTCATACGGGAAAGGGGTTAAAGATGCCAGTAAAGAGAAGTTGGAATCCGAACGTAAAGCATGGCAGGAATACTTCATTGAGTACGGAAACTATCAGGAGAAGCGCAAGAACCTTGTACAGAAATACAATGACGAGATAGCCAAACTGCAAACCGACAGCCCGGAGTACGCTTCCAAGGTAGCCCAAAAGAACAAGGCTCTTGAACAGCTTGATGAACAGTTCGGTCACTCCACAAAGGCGATGGCAGACCTCTTTGAAGATGCCAGCAATAAGTCCGTTTCCGCTATTCAGTCCATCATTGATAAGTATGAAACACTTGTCAAGTACATGTCTGGTACAAAGGAAAGTGACGGAACGAATGTTACACTTGACGAATTGAAAGCGCTCGGATTCACTGATAAGGACATTGAAAAGATAGAAAAGGGTGAAATCTCCATAAAGGACGTAACAGATGCAATCAGAGGGCTAAAGGATGAGCTGAAAGGCAAATCACCGTGGCAGGCTTTCGTCTCTGACTTGGAGAAAGGGATAGAAGCCATAAAAAAGGGTGGCAACGATTCCAAGAAAATCGGTCAAGGAATCACCGATATAGGAAATACTGTGACGTCTTTTGCCCCTGCATTGAATGAGTTTGGCTCAAGTATCGCCGACATATTCGGATTTGACGACAGTAAGATAACAAGTGCCATTGATGCGCTTGGCGGCTTAGGACAAACGGCATCCGGGGTCGGGCAAATCATGTCGGGTGATATTGTCGGAGGCGCAATGAGTGCGGTTTCTGGAATTTCCTCTGTAGTGTCCGCATTGGACGGGATGTTCGGTGCCGATTATTCCCACTATAACGAGATGGTTGAGGAGTACACCAGGCTCAATGAGATATGGGATGAACTGATAGACAAGAAGCAGGAATACATCAGCATTTCCTACGGCATGGAGGCAGACAAGGTAGGAGAAGAGGCGCTTGGCCTTGTTGAAAAGCAAATTGAGGCATATCGCCTACTGGGAAAAGAACGTCTTAATTCCGGTGCATCCGCAGGTTCCCATTCCATTGGCAAGCGGATGGCAAAGAACACCTCGTCAAGCGACTGGCAGGACATTGCCGACGCACTCGACATGTCAGTCAATGCCGCCAAAGAGTTTGTCGGGACCGGAAGAATGACCGGACTGTTTGACCTCACTGTTGAGCAATTGGAGAAACTTAAATCCGAAGCTCCTGCCTTCTGGGCGAAGATGGACGGTGACGTGCAAGAATATTTGAACGGCATTATAGATGGAGAGGAAAGGATTGAGGATATTCAGAACCAGATTAGTGAACAACTGACACAGACAACGTTCGATAGCGTTTTCGACAGTTTTGTGGATACCCTCATGGATATGGGCAGTTCCGCGAAAGACTTTTCTGACAGTTTCAGCGGATATATGCAGCGTGCCGTGCTTACCACAATGGTAGGCAACAAATTTACCGAGGACCTTCAAACGTGGTACGATGCCTTTGCCCAGGCCAATAAAGACCAAGGAGGCATTACGAAGGAGGAGATGGAGGCTCTTCGGAAGCAGTATGACGCAATTGCCGGTTCCGCACTTGCCGAACGTGACAAGCTTGCGGAAATTTTCGGATGGACCAAAGAGGATACCGACAGTAGCACGGATAACTATGAGGATTTCATCGGTAGTATGCAGAGTTCTCTTACTTCCCTTGATGTGACGGCCAAGGATGTTTCTGATAATATCTATGATTACTTCCGTCAGGCAATGATTAACGCTCTGTATGAAAAGGAGTACAAGAGCAAGATGGAAGAGTTGTACAAGACCTTTGAAGGGCTTTCCAAAGACGGATTGTCCGAGAGTGACATGGTACAACTCGGCTCTCGGATTGACCAATACATTGAGCAGATGATGAAGGGCGTAGAGGACGTTAATAGTTTGTTTGCTGACAAGCTGAAGAACGCCGAAGACTTGCAGTCGTTTGTTGATAGCGTCAAGTCTGCCATGTCCTCCGTCGAAGCCACTGCCGAGGATGTGACAGATAACATCTTTGAGTACATCCGTCAGCAGATGGTTGATAAGATGTTCACCGATAGCTTCCAACCGCAGATAGAGGAGTTATACAAGAAGGTTCAGGAAGCCATGTCTGACGGTGACATAACCGGCACTGAAAAGGATGCGTTAAGAAACGAAGCGGAGAAGTTGGCTAACGACATTACGGCCGCTAAGGATATTCTGAGTGATACTCTTGGCATTACTGAGAGCAACCTAAAGAAAGAACTTGAGGAGGAATTCAAATCATTCTCCGATGGAATATTAAGTTCCTTGTATGATACGGAAGTTACTGCTGAGACTGTTGCCAAGAATATCTCCGATTCCATGCGGAAAGAGCTTATTGAGGCAATGTACCTTGAACAGTACGAACCGCGTATCAAGGCCATCTGGGAAAAATGGAAGGAATACTCAGAGGATGGACTTGTAACCGATGAAGAGCGTACAAACATCAAGAATGACATTGACGGGTTGAGCAAGGAGGTCGCCGATGCTGCCGGGGAAATCAGTGACGCGTGGAAAGACTCTGGAGAGGAGGTAAGGAAAGCGTTCAACTCTTTCTCCGACAGTATCAAGAGTGTGCTCTATGACGCAGAAGCTACCGCCGAGGACATAGCCGACAATATCTATCAATATATGCGCAATGCCTTGGTGGATTCCATGTTTACTGCCCAGCTCCAGCCTCAGATTCAGGCCTGGTATGACAAATATACCGAATTTATGAAAGACGGTGCCATTGATACGGCCGAGCGCAAGACTCTGGACGAGATGATAGCCGAAATTCAGAAAGCCGGTGTCGACATTGTGGATGCGGCTAACAAGCTTTTCCCCACTCTTGATACGGGAGCCATCAACCGTGCGGAAGAAGCCGCCCAGGAAGCGGAGAACGCCCGTAATGAAGCTGAGCAGGAATGGGAGTCGTTCTCTGATGGTATTCTGAATTCCTTGTACGATATAGAGGCCACAGCGGAGGATATTTCCGATGACATGAGCGAATACATGCGCAAGGCTTTGATTAAGGCCATGTATGTGGAGAACTTCAAACCGCAGATGCAGAAGTGGTACAATGAGTGGAAAAAGGCCATGGGAGATGACGACCTGACTTCCGAAGAAAAGCAGCTCCTCGACTCCATGAAACAGACGATGGTTGACGACATGAAGAAAGAAGTTGATGCCATCAACCAGTTCTTTGGAACCATGTTTTTACAGCAGGCGAGTAGCAAGGGTTTTGAAGCCATGTCACAAGATACCGGCGAAGAACTTAACGGACGTTTTACAGCTTTGCAGGTTGCCGGGGAAGAAATAAAGAACCAGTCCATTCAACAGACCGGTTTACTTTCATCCATCAATGGCAAACTTTCATTGCTCAATCTTAGAAGTGGGGATGTCCCAGCTTTGTTATCTGGAACTCCTAATTTCGCAGATAGAGCCAAAGAGACAATAGCGAGCGGCTATCAGTCGCAGGTACATATTGTTTTCCCGACAGAGGACATAAAGGCATTGACCGATAAAGTCTCCAATATGGAAAGAATCGTAGATGAAATGAGAACATTCCAAGTAGAAGGTAACATGGACCGTAGAGATATACTTGAAAACTCTGTTATTCTTGCCAAGAATAGTCCGCGAATACTCGATAATACAAATGATATCAAGCAGGATATAAAGAATCTATAATAGTTATGGCAGAATTAATAATAAACGGAAGAGAAGCCCTAAAAGAGTGGGGTGTTAGAATGGGAGATAACTTTCTTGATGTACTGGGAGCACCGGTACCTCTGAAAGAGTTTATAGAGAATAAATCACGCTTGGAACATGGGAAACAAGTTCTTATGGATAACCCCAAGCTTGATGAGCGTGAGTTAACTCTTGTTTTTACAGTAGAAGGTGATTCTCCTGCCGATTATCAGGCAAAGAAAACAGCTTTTTATGAAGAACTTTACAAAGGTAAAATTGATATTCAGATTCCTGAGAACAGTAGTGATATTTATCATTTGCTATATTTAGGAAAGAGCGTTTCTTATGCCCAAAGCTTAGACCGGACATTTGGGAAAATATCAGCCAAATTCTGTGAGTATAATCCATCTAACCGTGTTGTAGGCTAGAAATTTACGACATTAAATTCATTGTCGTGTATGGAAGCTCTAATTTTTAGGGCTTCTTTTTTTTATGTCCGACCTTTGTTTACATGATAGATATTAAGGACATACAAGGCAATACCCGCTTTTCAACTGGTATCAATCCCGGTGCAAAAGGCAAGTTCTCTTTAATGAAAGAGGACTATGTCGTACTACCTTTTAATACTCTGTCCCCAGTCGATTTCCAAGTAGGTGATTACGTTGACCTGCGTGGGGTACTCGATGCCTCCATGGGCGGTAAATTGGCAAAAATCTATCAGATTGTAGATATTCCCTATCCGACCTACAAGAACGGAGGCTACTCCTATGAACTTCGTTTTGACGCTTACTATTTCAAGTGGAAAACAAAGATATTCAAGTACACCCCGGAGTACGGAGGACTGGAAGCGTCCTGGTCCCTTACCGCTTCACTGGATGTCCAGATGGGTGTATTCCTTCGCAATTTGAAAGCTCTTGGTTATAAATATGAGGGAAAAGACTTCGTGTTTTCCATTGACGATAGTGTCGAGAACTCCTCCAAATTGATGACCTATGACAATACCAACCTCATTGATGCTATGTTCAGCATGGCTGATAACTGGGGTTGTGATTGTTGGGTAACGGACCATGTAATCAACTTCGGACGCTGTGAGTTCTCCGATGCTGTTAAGATAGAACTGGATAAGGAAGCCAAGGACATGAGCCGGAGTGATAGCAAGGGTACTTATGCTACAAGAATCTATGCGTTCGGTTCAACAAGAAACATCCCTACCAACTATCGCCCGGTAGACCAGACCGCTGTTGTCAACGGTATCGTCCAGAAGCGCCTTATGCTTCCGGCAGGCACTCCATACGTGGATGCCCACGAGGGCTTGACCGATTTGGAAGCTGTCGAAGCCGTTGTTGTATTTGATGACATCTGCCCCAAAAGAGTAGGTGAAATCACCGGTGTAAGCTTTTATGAGAGCGAGGTAGATAATGAAGATGGTACAAAGACAAAAGCTACCTTCTACCGGTTCAAGGATTCAGGCATCAACTTCTCGAAGGAATACATCCTTGAAGGACAGGAACTCAAAATCAGGTTCGAATCCGGCAAGCTCAACGGCATGGAGTTCGGCGTAGCTTTTAATCCTCTTGGTTTGACCGAAAAGAACGACGACGGCACATGGAATCCTGATGCCCAACTTTGGGAGATTGTACAGAATGAAGACTACGGCCGTTCCTTGCCGGATGAAGTGTTGTTCCCTTCAAAAGGTGACAAGTATGTACTGTCTGGTTGGAATGCCGAGAAGATAACCGAACTTGGGCTGGTGGCTGCTGCCGAAGAGGAACTGCTTGCCACTGCAAAGAAGTACGTGGCAAAGACCTGCATCGACGACGGCACCTATACGGCTACGCTCAACTCCATCTGGGTACACAAAGACCAAATAAATCACAGCTTTGACATAGGACAGCGCATCAACCTTGTCAATCCTGCCTACTTCAAGGACGGGCGCTTGTCCCGTGTCATCGGCTTTGAAATCAACCTCGACAAGCCTTACGATTCCCCGCAGTATACGATTGGCGAAAGCACCGCCTATTCCCGCATTTCCGATATTGAAACGCAAGTCGAAGAGTTGACTTTTAAGGGACAGACCTTCACCGGTTCGGGAGGAAGCAACATCTATGTCATCAAGACCAACGACGCTACGGCCGCAAGCAACTTCAATGTGTTCTCAGCCTTGCGTACCCTGAGAATGTTCCTCCGCAAGGACGCAAGCGACGTAGCGGAAGAAATCATAAACTTTTTGAAGGGATTGCTGATAGGCAAGAACGGCAGCGGTATCACGGTACGCAAGGACGGCACCTCGCAGGCTGTCGTTGACCGTCTATATGTGAAGATAAAGGCCGTCTTTGATGAATTGCAAGTCAAGAGAGCTACCCATGTAGGCGGTGAACAAATAATCACCCATGCCGGTATGAAGTGCATCCGCGTGGAGGAACTGGAAGACGTCTACCGCTGCAGTTTTCTTGCCGAGCAGGACGGTGAGGCGATAGCCAACGAGTTCAGTGTAGGCTCGCTGGCGCAGGCAAAGGAGTGCAACATCGTCGAAGGAACCACTCTTAATGCCTCCAATCGCTACTATTGGCGTGAGGTTGTGGCCGTGGGACGTGACTACATCGATTTGTCCAAGACCATCTGCGATGAGGACAGCGATGTTCCCCAAGCGGGCGATGACATTATAGGATTGGGCCACCGTACAGATGTAGACCTTCAAAGCGCAATCGTGCTATCGTCTACCAACGAGACATCCCCGTCTATAACTTTCTACACCGGCATTGACGACTTCAACCTAACGGGGAAAGATGTAATCTCCTTCGGTGTTGACAAATCCACCGGGCATGCCTACATGAAAGTGTACGGTACTTCCTATATCGGCGCCCGTGATGAGAGCACTTACATCAAGTACACACCGGAAGGTGGCGTAGAAATCAAAGGGCGATTCCTTACGATGGCCGGTGAGGACATCCTGACAATGTTCACTGTCATTGAAGGACTTATCAAGTCTGAAATCTCATCCGTGCGTGATGAAATCAATGCCCTGAACAATTACCTTAACAATGCGTCTTTTGCCGCTGACATGCAGTACTGGACCGGTAGCAGCAACATACGCATCTTCCGAGTTGACGGTCGGCTGCTGTACTTCAACAGTAACTTCTATGCGAACAAGGAATCTTTCGCCGATATAGTAAGCGAACGCGCAAAGAATGTGCTACGCCTTAAGAACAGCTATATCGAGCAGGTCAACTCAGACTTTTACCGCCATCCGGATTTTGAGACCTTCGACGAACTCAAGCGCCCCCGGCAGTTCACTATCTCTTTCAAGTATCTGGTGAAGCGCCCCGGCACTCTTGCCTTCCATTTCAAGAACGAGAACAAAGAAGGTTTTGAGGAATACACCCCGATTTCCTTTTCTAAGGACCTATATCCCAGTACTGAATTCAAACAGATGGAGATAACCGGTAAGTGGAACGGAACCGGTGATTTCCACATGTCTTTTACCGGTGACATGTACTTGTATGCACTTACGCTAACCGATGATGCTCTTGCTGACTTGCGCGAGGAATTCAATATGCGTTTTGAACTTACAGACAAGAAGATTCAGGCGAACCTTGACGAAATCAGAAGCACGGCAGGCAAGCTTGAAGAGTATCACAGTGAATTCCTGCTTACCGCGCGCAACCTTGAAGCGAAGTTCACGGAGGACCTGACGAATACTGAGAGTCGTATAACGCAAGAATACACCTCTGCTATCGACATCTCCGCCCGTGGTCTGAAATCTGAATTCACGTCCGGTCTTGTAGGCCTTGAGACTGGAATCACCGAAGCATATAAGTCTGCTATTGACATATCGGCCCGCGGTCTTCGTGCAGACTTCAGTGCGTCCGTCTCTGACCTGGACGGCAAGCTGTTCGCCCATGCAGGCAGCTTTCATGTGACTGCCGAGAAGATAGAAAGTATGGTGACCGCCACAAACAGCCTGAAGGGTACCGTGGAACAGCACACCTCAGCCATTAGCCAGACGGCCAGCCGTATAGACCAGTTCGTGCAGAAGATAACCTTCGATTCCAAAGGTAACATTACCAATATCGACAAAGCCGGTTTAGTGACGGAAAGCAATATCGCCACCATGTTTGCGGAAAAGGTCGACCCCAACGGTGATATCGTCAGGCGTGCTCAAATCAGCGCGTTCATCACCGAAGGCGAAGCGGGCAGGCTGATATCCAATGCTACAATCGAGGCTGACCGGATAAACTTTACGGGAAAGACCATCATCAACGGCAGTTTCGTGGTCGATACAAACGGGCGTGTGACGATGAACGACATCACGGCAAACAACCTGACTCTAAAGGGCAGCATAACGGGCACGGATGCTACGCTGAACGGCATCACAGCTAATAATCTGACATTAAAAGGCAATATCTCAGGTATTGACGCCATCCTGAACGACATTACTGCTAATAACCTTACGTTGAAGGGCAACATTACCGGGGCGGGGGCTACACTGAATGATATCACCGCGAACAACCTTACCCTGAAAGGTACCATATCCGGTGCCAATGCCACGCTTAACGATATCACAGCCAATAATCTTACGTTGAAAGGAAATATTTCCGGTGCCAACGCCATATTGAACGGCATCACCGTAAACGGAAAGATAAACGCCTCCAGCGGCCGGATAGGTGACTATCTGTATCTGCATGGTAACGGTATATCCACCAACTCGAGAGCGTTCGTGACCGACCTTACAGATAGCACTACGCAATTCGAACTCAGCAAGAGCTACTATCTGCATGCGATAGCGTCGGACGGAGGAGCCAATAGCATCCTGATAAGCCCCTACCAGACTATGGGAGCGGGCACAGTCAAAGGGGTGGTAACCATCTCTGCAACCATTCCGGGGCGCAATAGGGCCATACACGTATCTTCCGGCGAGAGCTATTTCGGTGGTGATGTGATAGTGGGGAAGATGTATGCTCCGTCCTCCGGGACTCTGGAAATTGCCGGGCCGCTGAAGACGCAAGGTGTATACCGGAATACTGACGTGATACTCTCTTCGGTTACAAGGTACAGCATTAAGGCGACCGACCACACACTGCTTTTTTACGGCAACTGTACTATATCCCTTCCGTCCTCTTCTGACGGGCATGAGATATGGATAATGCCGAACGGGAATACCATCAGTTTTCCTTCCGGTACGTTCGCGAACTCTTCCAGGACGAATATCAACGGGCGTGAATGGCATGTGATAAAACGGGTTTTGGGGAATTGGTATCTGTCATGGATGAGTATATAGAATAATTAAAATAGAAAGTATGAAAATCAACTTTAAGAAAATCGAGGCCCAGACCTCATTCGAAGGCGCCAAGCAGACCTTCGACGTAGCCGAAACGGTCGGCAATGAAATGATGTACAACGGAAGTATCCTTCTGGATATAGGCTTTGAAGACCTGGCACGGGAAATCTACTACTCGAAAGATGCGGTGGAAATCCCGGAACAGTATTGCAAGGCTCTTGAACTTGTGGTGAAGAACTCGCGGCTCATAGCTGCCGTGAAACGTGCGGTAATTAACCAACTGAACGTCATCCAGCCATCTTAAATCAATTCTGAAAATTATGGTATTGGAATCAAATCAGTTCAACCAGCTTGTAGAGGAGGTGAAGAAAGCCCTTCTTGTCGGCTCCCAAGGTGTGGGCGATGTGGAGATTGTCGATTCGCTGGCCGATATCGTGAGCCTGCCCGCCCTCCGTCTTGCCGGTATGGAAGAATCGGTGGTCGAGGCACCGCTTGAGTTGCTGTCTGCCCCTGCTGAGGAAGCTGCTGAGGAAGTGCGCAAAGCCGAAGCGGAGCGTGTCATAGTGGAGAACGCACGCAAGGAAGCTGAGAAATCCCGTGAAACGGCTGAGACAAAGCGTGCTTCATCTGAAAGTACCCGCGCATCTGCTGAAACTACGCGTATCAATGCCGAAAAGGAACGTGTGACAGCCGAAGGTCTCAGGAAAACGGCAGAGACAGAGCGAGGCAAAGCTGAAGCGGTCCGACAGACGTCTGAGACCGGACGGGCAACTGCCGAAACCGGCCGTGTTACTGCCGAAGGTAAACGTGTCAGCGCCGAGGAGGAACGTAAAAATGCTGAGACAGTGCGGGCCAACGCAGAGTCAACCCGACAGACAGCCGAAACGGGTCGTGTCAATGCTGAAACCAGTCGTGCTACAGCAGAAGGTAAGCGCGTTACTGCTGAGAATGCCCGAAGCACTGCTGAGGATACACGTAATAGTGCGGAAACTAACCGCCAAACAGCCGAAACCGGACGCGTAAATGCTGAAAGTACCCGTGTCACTGAATTTGCTGCCCTCAAGCAGGAATCGGAGACGGCTACTGCGAATGCTACTGATACGGCAGAACATCCTACCTACATCGGTGCAGACCACTATGTATACCAATGGGATAAGAGCGCTAAAGAATACGTTAAGACGGATATCTATGTGAAAGGCAAGCCGGGAGATACATTCACCCTTCTTGGACGTTACGATACGCTTGATGCCTTAAAGACTGCTGTACCTGACGGGGCAAACATCACTGGTTTCTATTCCGTTGGAACTGCATTGCCTTATACATATTATGCCTGGTATAACGGTGATTGGCAAAGTCAAGGACAATTGCAAGGTCCAAAGGGCGATAAAGGCGAGAAGGGGGATACGGGAGCGCAAGGTCCTCAAGGCGTACAAGGTCCACAGGGCATGAAAGGTGATACCGGTGCCACAGGACCGCAAGGAGTAAAAGGTGATACTGGTGCTACCGGTCCTGCTGGTGCAAAAGGCGCCACTGGTGCACAAGGAATACAAGGTCCAAAGGGCGATAAAGGAGACAAAGGTGATACGGGTGCAAAAGGCGCTACCGGTGCTACTGGTGCCACGGGTGCAGCAGGTGCAAGTGCCAGTATTACCGGTGCTACTGCTACGGTTGACGCCAACATCGGTACGCCCTCCGTGACCGTTTCTCTCGGTGGTACCGCATTGGCCAGAACCTTTTCCTTTGCTTTCAAGAACCTGAAGGGTGCTACCGGAGCAAAAGGCGCTACGGGTGCTACCGGAGCTACTGGACCTAAAGGGGCGACTGGTGCGCAAGGACCACAAGGGCCGCAAGGTGTCGGTGACCCGACAGTCACCGGTGCGAATACGGTCACGACACTGGCCTCCCTGCCAATTTCCAAGAGAAGTATCACTGCAAGTTTGGGTTCTGCCACGAACATCAGCCTTGCTTCCGGAATGTCAGTGGGCAATGACTTGTATATCCGCTGCGTCGCATCGGCGGCAATACCGGCGCGTTCACTTCGATGTCCGGTACTTCAATCAGTGTTTCCGCTGGAGATATCTTTGAGATTAGTATCTGGTGCTATGCCGCTGGCGCCTATTCAATATCCGTAAAAACAAGGGACTAAGGTTTATGAGTGTATTAAAAAGACGAAGCAATAATATAAAGGACGGTCAGTATGTGATTGCATTCTCCGACAGTAGAGCCTTAATAGATATTTCCAAGGATTGTGGAATGACATGGACCAGAAGACAACCTTCCGACCTTCCTAATGTAAACGAATACTTTTTCAGCAACGATAGAACGAGGATTGCCATGTCCGGAGACGGCAGGCATATCTATTGCTCGTGCTATATGGCAAATGTGGGATTATTGCGTTCTACGGATTTTCTGGAGACGGCAGAACCTTTCAAGCCTGATAATTGCTATTCCGTATACTCGATAGCCTGCAACGGCAGGGGGAATCTGGTCGCTGTTGTGTGTCAGAATAGCAATAACAAATATGATTTGATGCTTTCCGGGGATTATGGGAAGACATGGCGGGTCTCCAATGGATTAAAAGACAATACCGTGCCTCTCATGGGGGTGGAAATGTCCCATTCCGGCAGATACGTAGTGGCATATGCGTCAAATTCTCCCTATTATACTACCCATGAGCTGTTTATATCTTCCGATTATGGAGAAACTTTCAGCAGTGAAATATTCAGGGGGCCTATCACAAAGATTGCCATTTCCGGTGGCGGCAAATACATGTTGTGTTGCTGCAACAGGGAGAGTTCATCAAAGTTATACTATGCCTATTATTCCGGGGATTATGGGAAGACGTGGACTAAAATTACCGATTCGAGTTTCTCTGCCCGTACATTGGCCATATCCTATGACGGGAAATATATGGTTATAGAGGGAGGGTACTCTTATTCCGGTGCACGTATATCCGCCGATTACGGAAAAACCTGGGCATTGAAGCATTCCGTTATTGGCAATAGCTTTGCTTTGGGGCTTTCGTCTGACGGAAAGTATGCGATAGCACAGGAAAGTTCTTCTCCGTATCGTATGTTCAAATCTTCGGATTATCTGGGCTCATTTACTGAAATAAATACGGCACCGCTTACATCAGGTATTAGAACGAATTACCGATTTATCATAATGAATAAAAATAGGCTTTAACAATAATGCAATATATACATATTTATTCAGAGGAGAAAGTTGTCCGTCTTGATTTTGAACTGGACGAAAACTATGAAGTGGGTACAACCTATGAGGATTACCTGGATGGAGCCTGGGTACCGTTGAATGCGGAACAGGAAGCATTTTACGAAGCCCATCCGGCAGCGTCTGCAAAGGAAATTCTCGAATGTGAATTAACCCCTCCCTATGAACCGACTTTGGAGGGTGTGAAGAGCGCGAAGGTCAATGAAATTGCTGTTTACGACGGGTCCGATGCCGTGAATTCCTTTACGCTTGGCGGCAAGCGGATGTGGCTTGACAAGGATACGCGGGTAGGACTGGTAAACTCAATTACTATCGAGCAGGCTGTGGGTAAGGAGACAACCGTGCTGTGGTATGATGCCGTGAAGTATGTAATCCCCATTCCTCTTGCCTTGCAGATGCTGGCCGCACTGGAACTGTATGCCCTGGAATGCTATAATGCCACGCAGGAACATCTGGCCGCGGTTATGGGACTTGCTACGAAAGAGGAGGTCGGAGCGTATGATTACACTTCCGGTTATCCTGAAAAATTAGTGTTCAACCTTTAAATTGATAGCTTATGATTTACTTATGTTTTATGTCGCTGTTTTTGCTCACTATGTACATAATGTATGCGGTGAGAGTGTGCGGAGTGCCCTGGTCGCTCTCTGACACCTATTATCAACTGAAGAAACGGAACCGCCCGGCGTGGCTGTTTCAGGCGGCGATGGCCGTTCCTGCCATGCTGCTTATGCCGGTGTGGATTGAATGCTCATCGGAGAACCTGCAATGTTTGGCATTTCTTGCTTGCGGTGGGCTGATGTTCGTCGGGACAGCCCCGCTGTTCAAGGAGGAATTTCAGAGCAAAGTACATTATGCAGGGACAGTAATAGCCGGATTAGCTACAATTCTTTGGGTTTGTCTCTCCGGTATGTGGTACTTGCCTGCGGTTGCTTTCCCGATAGCCGTTGTTATCATGTTGAGATACCGGAAATGGCTGTTCTGGGCGGAGATGGCAGCGTTTGCTTGTGCTTATGTGGGGGTGCTTATAATTTGTATCGATTGTTAAACCGGGAGAAATGGAAATGAATGATTGGATTATGTTGGTGACCGCACTCGGTGGCATCGAGGGCATCAAGCAGCTTGTTAAGTGGTGGATGTCGCGCAAGACCAATGCGCGTATTGAGGACGCGCATGCTGATGTCGAGGAGTTCAAGGCATTACGGGAGTACAACGAGTTCCTGCAGAAGCAGCTTTCGGAGAAGGAACAGCGATTTGTGGAGCAGACAGACCGGCTCCGTAAGGTGCAGGATGAGTTGTTTACACTGAAGGAGGCTAATTCTGACCTGAAACTGGAACTGGCACTGAAACGGTGTGAGAGGAAGAAATGCGGTGACAGAGAACCGCAAAACGGCTACTGATTCGCGGAAAGGAAGGTGTTTCACAACGGCTCCCTTTCCCTTAATACTACACAACTTAAAGTTTAAACAAAGGCGTTTGCAAATATATTGTATTTTTATGTAAAACCAAAAATCAAGGAGGAAAATAAGAATGGCGAATGTGTATAAATTAGCGCCTTGGATTCTCAAATGGGAAGGCGGTTTCGTGAATGACCCGGCAGACCTTGGAGGTGCAACGAATATGGGTGTGACTATCGGCACGTGGAAGTCATGCGGCTATGACAAGGACGGTGACGGTGATATAGACGTGGATGACCTGCGTCTGCTTACCCGTGAGGATGTCGTTAACCGGGTGCTCAAGCCGCATTATTGGGATAGATGGAAGGCAGATTTGATAACGAGCCAGTCCGTAGCAAATATCCTTGTCGATTGGGTGTGGGCATCGGGTGCACACGGAATAAAGATACCTCAACGCTTGCTTGGTGTTACTGTGGATGGAATAGTAGGTCCTAA
>ENA-OPDJ01000916-OPDJ01000916.1-human-gut-metagenome-genome-assembly--contig:-NODE-916-length-19017-cov-8.077523_pt1 | contig 19017 bp, 15 predicted proteins | sample MGYA00241621_ERZ501505 | MGnify/ENA primary metagenome ERZ501505 (study PRJEB25962, sample SAMEA2042624) | human gut metagenome | biome: human gut; feature: human-associated habitat; material: faeces... | reverse complement strand
TCCATGACCGTGTGCCGGTTCAGAAGGTGGAGCCGATGACCGACAGGGACTATTCCGTTCGCGGATGTACTGCCCTTCTGGATGCTATCGGCGGAGCAATTCATCACATTGGGAATGTCCACAAGTACGCAAGAAATGAGGATGTCCCTGAACATACGCTGTTCGTCATCACAACGGACGGCATGGAGAATGCAAGCCGCCGTTATGACAGCGAGACAGTTAAGAAAATGATCGAGCGGCAGAAGGAAAAGTACGGCTGGGAGTTTCTATTCCTCGGCGCAAATATTGACGCAGTTGAAACGGCAAAGCACTTCGGTATTGGAGCAGACCGAGCGGTCAATTATCACTCTGACCATAAGGGAACGCAGCTCAACTATGAGGTTCTGAGCGAAGCGGTTTCTGCTGTCCGTTGCAGCGTACCTCTGGGTACGAATTGGAAAAAGCGTATCGACGAGGACTACGAGTCAAGGAAATAAGAGATTTCTTCTCATAGACCCCTGTTTTTTTCTCAAAGAATGTCCGTTGTAAAGTGAAGGGGTATTTTACGAGGGGTCTCTACGAGGGAATACGATTTTAGAGAATAGCAAGCACAGCCGGTGTATATACACACGGCAATTTCCGATTAAGGAAACCCTCCCCTTAATCGAAAAATGCTTGTTGGGATGTCTCCCAAACCCTCTTCCTTTACGAAAGGACTGAACGCCTATGGCAAACAGAACGCGACCAAATCAGATACTTTTCTTCGTCTCCGACGATGAGAAAAAAATCATCAAGGCAAAGATGGCGCAGCTCGGAACAAAGAACATGGGAGCATATCTCCGGAAGATGGCGATTGACGGCTATATCATCAAAGTGGACTACACGCAGCAGAAAAAACTCGCCGCCGCTGTCAGCCGTGTTGCCTCGAATATCAATCAGATTTGCCGCCGCATAAACTCCACCGGACACTTCTATGCGGACGATATTGCAGAGCTGAAAGAAAGGCAGGGTGAGATATGGCAGTTACTAAAATCAAGCCAATCCGAGGAACTGTAAACAAGGCTCTCGCCTATATTCTCGACCCGCAGAAGACCGACGATGCTTTCTATGTTTCGTCCTATGGGTGTGCCGCAAGCGACGCGGCAGCAAAAGAATTTGAATGGACAAGAAACCTCGCAGTGCAGCAAGGAGTGCAGATGCCGAAGGTGCTTGCCCGTCATCTGATCCAGTCCTTTGACATCGGTGAAGTGACACCGGAAGAAGCGCACGAGGTCGGAAAGCAGCTTGCGGATGAATGGCTCAAGGGCAAATACGAGTATGTGATTGCAACCCACATCGACAAGGGGCATTGTCATAATCACATCATCTTCAATGCCGTGAACTATGTAGACTTTCATGCCTACCGGAGCAACAAGAGAACCTATCGGGAACTGCGTCAACTCAGTGATGAGATATGCAAAGAACACGGGCTGTCTGTGATCCCTCCGTCGCAGAACAAGGGCGTGGACTACAAGGAATACACCGAAGCCAAACGTGGCACGAGCTGGAAGCAAAAGCTCAAGCAGACCATCGACCGGCTCGTCATCACCGCAAAGGACTACGATGACTTTCTGCGGCTCATGCAGGAAGCCGGTTATGAAATCAAGACCGGCAAATACATCTCCTTCCGAGCTGAAGGTCAGGAGCGGTTTACCCGCTCTAAAACGATTGGAGAGAACTACACCGAGGAACGCATTAAGGAACGGATTGCCGGACGGACGCCCCGAAGAAGCCAGAGGCAGACCTTGCAGAAGGGCATCTCTCTCATCGGAGATATTCAGGAGCGGATCAAGTTCATTGACAGTAAGGGTTATGAGCATAAAGCCAAGCTCACGATCCTCAAGGAAGCGGCGCGGACACTCAACTATCTCACGGAAAACAACTTGCTCCAATACGCCGATCTTGAAAAGAAGGTCGAGGACATTCACAGCTCCTATGACCGCACCGGCAAGGAGCTGAAAGGCGTTGAAGCGCGACTGCGGGAAGTCCAGCCGCTCATCAAAAACATCTCTAACTATCAGCGCCTCAAGCCTGTGTATGACGCCTTCCAGAAGGCGAAAGACAAGCCGAGTTTCAAGGCAAAGCACGAAGCCGAGCTTGTGATCTTTGAGGCAGCGCGGAGTACACTGCTTGCCATGCAGGGCGATGAAAAATTGCCGAGCTTGAAGACACTGCAAGCGGAACAGCAGAGACTTCTTGAAGAGCAGCAGCGGCTTTATGACGAACGTGCAAAACTCAAAAAGGAAGCACGGATGATCGACACCTTGAAGGCAAACGTGGACGATTTTCTCAAACCAAACACAGAGCGCGACCAAGAGCATCAGCGCAATTCTCAGCGCGAATAAAGAGAAAGGGCAAGGCAGCTTTCGTGAATAACTGCCTTGCCCTTTTTGAAAATCAAAACCATCAAGAACTTGCATCTTTTTTGTGAACTTGTGCATGAGATAATTGCATTCAAAGAGGTTTTCGTGTAAAATAGAACGGAAGTCATGATTAGCGGATGAGTTAAGGGGTGCGTGTCATGGGAATCAGCTATAAAAAACTTTGGATGCTCCTGTTAGAACGTGACATAAAGAAGTCCACTTTCCGTCAAGAGCTTAACCTTGCATCCGGAACATGGACGAAACTGAATAAGGGGGAAGAAGTGTCCCTCTCTATTTTGCTGCGCATCTGCGGCTATTTGAATTGCGACATCGGAGATATTTGTGAGGCTGTGCGGACGGACAACTGATAGGTCCTTTTTCCGTGCGGCTTTTTTATATACCAGTGGAGACGAATTAAATGTTTATGCGTAGCAGGACTGTTACAAAAAAAGGAGGATAACAGATGGACATTGGCGTAACGATAAGCAAAGTCCGAAAAGAATACAGAGAATACTTACGGGAAACTCACCCGGACTGGGCTGACACGACTATCAGCACCCATGTTTCCGATGCGTTCTATCTGTATCAAAACACTATTGCGCTGTCCTTCTGGAAGTGTTTTGAAAGTGATGCCTCTATGGAGAAAGCGAAGGGCGAAATCTTCGACTACCTAAAACAAGAAGTAATGTCTGATCGAGCAGACGAACGCACTGCACAGTATTATAGAGATTTGAAGCGGCTGAAAGAATTTATTGATTCTAAGGGCGGCGTCAAGACGTATATCGGTTATGAATATGACTGCGAAGTCATTGTCTACAAATATGCTAAGATGGTTTATGATGGCACAATGGAGATGGACGCTGCTGTAAAAGCCATGTGTCAGGAGGTCCCGTGCTTTGGAGAAACCTCGCACAAGCTGACGATCATGCTCTTTGCGTCCATGATGAAGGGCATAAAATACACTCGCAGGTCCAACACTGAAACTACGGTTTACTTCATCGTCCACATTGGGAAAGACTACGGACAGGAGCAAATGGTCAATGCTCTAAAAGCCACTCAGGAGAACATTAAATATTACTACGAGCAAACCGGCAACAAGTCTAACAGCATTCGTAGAGGATGCAAAAAGATCGTCGAAGAGAACAACATTGATATATCCTTCGACGATGAAATCTTTGATGGAATCATTCCGAAGGAGAACACAGATACAGCTCTTTCATCCGACGCTACTGCAACACACTATTGGCTGTACGCAGCGGGTGATGGCTCCGCAAATTGGGAGAATGATTATGCCGAAGGGATTATGGCTATCGGCTGGTCTGACCTTGGCGATCTAATGGAATATAGCTCCAAGGAAGAAATGCGGGCAAAGATGAAAGAGGTCTACGGGGATACTGGCTCATATAAGAATCAGGTTCTTGCTACATGGCAATTTGCAAACGAGCTGAAACCCGGTGATGTTGTCTTTGTTAAAAAAGGCAGAAAACAGATCCTCGGTCGCGGGTTGGTCGAAGGCGAATATGTTTTTGATCCTGAACGCGGTCAATATGCCAATACCCGAAAGGTACGCTGGACAGATAAGGGCGAGTGGGAATTATCAGATCAGGGTGCTATCAAAACGTTGACGGATATTACGTCCTACACAGATTACGTCAAGAAGCTGCAAAACATAATTGACGGAGACAAGCACGAAGACAGCTTCGACGATGCCGCTGATGAGGAAATCACTTTCGAGCCATACACCGCTGATGATTTTCTGACTGATGTGTATATGGACGAAGATCGGTATAAGGTTCTCAAGTCGCTGCTTCTAACCAAAAAGAATGTAATTCTGCAAGGCGCACCGGGCGTGGGAAAAACCTTCGCAGCAAAGAGACTGGCATTTTCTATCATGGGAGAAAAGGACACCAACCGTGTGAAAATGGTTCAGTTTCATCAGAGTTATAGCTATGAAGATTTCATCATGGGGTTCCGCCCGACGGAGACAGGATTTGAACTGCGAAAGGGCGTATTCTACGAGTTTTGCAGGCAAGCTGCTGAGGATGATCGTCCATACTTTTTCATTATCGACGAGATCAACAGAGGCAATCTCAGCAAGATTTTTGGCGAACTCTTCATGTTGATTGAGAGTGATAAACGCGGTGTCGAATTGCAGCTTCTATATGCAGATGAGCAGTTCTCCATTCCGAGTAACGTCTATATCATTGGCATGATGAACACTGCTGACCGTAGCCTCGCCATGCTGGACTACGCACTTAGACGTCGTTTTGCTTTCTTTGAGCTTACTCCGGCATTTTCGTCTGCTGGATTCAGAGCATACAGAACGAAAGTCAATAATCCGAAGTTTGACCGGCTCATTGCAACAGTTGAGCAGCTTAACGACGTAATTGCAAACGATGACTCGCTTGGTGAGGGGTTCTGTATCGGACATAGCTATTTCTGTACAAACGCAACCATCAACGATGAATGGATGCGGTCTGTTGTCGAATATGAACTGATACCTCTTTTGAAAGAATACTGGTTTGACGAGGCAGTTAAAGTGAAGGATTGGAGCCGCACATTACGCGAGGTAGTCAAATGATCCGTGTCCAGAACGTTTATTATATGCTGGCTTATGCGTTCCAAGTGCTGCATGAGCAAGGGTATAAAAATGTCGCCACCGAAGAGTTTGATAATGTGGCTGAACTTCTGGCTGCTATTCTCTGCCGTGGAGTATCTGTCCAGATAAAGAGAGGCTTAATCAGACAATACATTTCGAGAGAGGAAGCACTTGCGTCTCCCCGTGGGAAACTTGAAATTGGTGAATCCATAAAGACACAAGTTATTCGTAAGAAACAGCTCGTTTGCAATTATGATGAGTTTTCGGTTGATGCCTACCCAAACCGAATCATCAAAACAACAATGGATTTGCTGCTTCGTGGAAGTATTTCAAAAGCCAGAAAAAAGGAGATCAGGAAGTTGATGATTTTCTTTGATGGCATCAGCATATTGGACATCCATAGTATCAACTGGGACATTCAATATGATCGCAATAATCAAACATATCGGATGTTGATAGCCGTTTGCCGATTTGTGATAAAAGGGCTTTTGCAAACGACAGCCGATGGCTCAACAAAGATTATGGATTATGCAGATGATCAAACAATGGCGAAGCTATATGAGAAGTTTATTCTCGGATACTATCAGCGTGAGCATCCAGAGTTAAAAGCATACTCTCCACAGATTGCGTGGCAAGTCACAGATGGGTACAGAACGCTCTTGCCGACGATGCAGTCCGACATTGTGATTACGAATAAGGCAGCAAAGAAAACGCTCATCATCGACGCCAAATACTACACGCACAATATGCAAATGAAGGCATCGTACATGACGCAGACACTTCATTCCGGAAATCTGTATCAGATTTTCACCTATGTGAAGAACTGGTCTGCCGCGCCGGATGAGGTCGTTTCCGGTATGCTTTTATATGCGGGAACAGACGATGCGATTCAGCCAAACAATGATTATCAAATGAGCGGGAATCAGATCAGTGTGAAGACATTGGACATGGACTGCGACTTTTCTAAAATTGCAGCGCAGCTCGACAGCATTGCTGATCGGATAAAGTAGAGCGTAGGCACTGGACAGCCGTTCTTCTAATCTCACCGCTTCTTAAATAAGCAGATACGCTCTCCGTGGAAAGGAGCAATCATGAGTATACTTGAAAATCCCATACCGAATGAGGTGTTGGATAATGCAACAAGCCCTCTCACCGATGACAGGGCAGCGTACAAAGACAGCACCTACGAGATCGTTTCAAAGGTGGCTTACCTGATTGGTGTGCCAAAACGCATCTTTGACAACGAACATGAAGCCCCAAAAGTTGAAGTATACAATCGGTTGGACAGCGATAAAACAGCTCGGATTATAAGACATCTTTGCATTGTACGAACTGCGATTGAGCGCAATTTCAAGCGCATCAATGAACGCATGAGATTCCAGTATGAGACCATTCTGAGTATGCCGGAATATGTTCCGCAGGAAAGCATAAACCAGCTAAGTCTTGACGGAGTGAACTTCATCAAAAACACCAGCAAAAAACTGTGCCAACACGTTGTCGAGATTAACAGGTTGATTTGCGATAGAATCAACAACTGCAAGAAGCTCTTTCCCCTCTGGATAAATTGGGATTACATTAAAGCACTTTTCGTCATGCCTGATGGTTTGAAGGAAGATGGTACAAGAGAGGCTGCCGACATTTATTACTCTCATTTGCTTTTTTATCCCTATCAGATGTACATAAACTGGCAGCCGGAGGAAGTCGGCAACATTCTTTACAATGATAAGAAGTTCGTTACCTTGCTGTACAGTTGGAACAACGACTATTTCACCGAATATAGCAAAGTCTCAGATGCGGGGAGTTATATCAAAGGAAGTATTTATGAGTTTATTGAGAGCAGCGAAAAGACTGTTATCGTTGTCGATTGTGAAAACTCTGATCCCTACAAGCTGTGTGCTACCTTAAAAAACCTCGATCACGAGTATACACAAAAAATTGCGTCGATCATTCTCTTTGATGATGTGCATACCGCCTCCGCATGGAGGATATTAGACAGCTTCACCGCAATTCATGTTGAACACATGATGATTGAACGGGTGAAGCAAAGCAAGTCACTCGTTGATGTCATGCTTATTGCCCGAACTTGTCAGGAACACTACAAGAATAACGTCGATTCCTTTATTCTTGTTTCCAGCGACTCCGACTACTGGGGGTTAATCTCGTCTCTGCCGGAAGCACGCTTTTTAGTTATGATTGAACGAGAGAACTGCGGACAGGACTTGAAGAATGCACTTCTGAATGCAGGGATATTTTATTGCTATATTGATGACTTCTACTCTGGGAATGCCGAGGACATCAAGCTCGGCGCACTTTTCAAAGAAATGGAGCGTTATATTGACCAAACCGTCAGGCTCAATATCAACGAGATGTTCAGTGCCGCTTTGAAGGCAACGCGCATTGAGATGAGTTCGTCTGAGAAAAAACAGTTCATCGCAAAGTACCTAAAAACAATGCAAATGGAAATTACAGATGATGGTGACGTGGTTTTGCAGTTGAAACGAAAATAAGTCCGGTATTTGGGACACTTGCTATGATAAAATAGAAATGAGGACAGGCTGGCAACCAACAAATGATCCTCAAGTATTGGAGATGAAGATATGGCATACCAAAGCGAAGCGGCTCTTGAACAGCAGTTTATTGAGCAACTGACCAAGCAGGAATATACCACAGTCGCAATTCCTGATTATGACGCGCTGGTGGAGAACTTCAAAGTTCAGTTTGAAGCCTTCAATGCGCCAAAGCTGGATACGCCTATCACCGATAAAGAGTGGGAGCGTATCTTCAACCTCATGCTCGGAAAGTCTGTTTTCCAGAGCGCAAAAATCTTGAGGGATAAGTTTGTCCTTGAGCGTGAAGATGGTACAAAGGTATATCTGTCCTTCTTTGATCAGGACCACACGAAGAACATTTTCCAAGTCACTCATCAAACAACCGTGGTTGGAAAATACGTCAATCGTTACGACGTTACGATTCTCGTAAACGGCTTGCCCCTGATCCAAGTAGAATTAAAGCGCCGTGGCATTGACATCCGCGAGGCAGTTAATCAGGTCATGCGTTATAAAAAGCACTCCTACAACGGGCTGTATCATTTCATTCAGCTCTTTATTGTCTCCAACGGCGTTGACACAAAGTATTTTGCCAATTCCGACAGAGACCTGATGTATAGCCTTGCTTTCTTCTGGACTGATTTCAATAACGTCCGCATCACCAATTTGAAGGACTTTTCGATTTCTTTCCTTGCAAGGGATCACATCATCAAAATGCTGACACGCTATACCATTCTGAATGACACCGACAAGATTTTGATGGTCATGCGTCCCTATCAGGTTTATGCCGTAGAAGCGCTGATCCGTCAGGCAACGCTCACAAACCGGAATGCGTATATCTGGCACACAACTGGCGCGGGCAAGACGTTGACATCCTTTAAGACGGCGCAAATCCTCGCAGCAAATCCGAACATCAAGAAAGTCATTTTCCTTGTTGACCGAAAAGACTTGGACTCTCAGACAACCGAAGAATTTAACAAGTTTGAAGCTGGCTCCGTTGACGTGACAGATCGCACGGATGTCCTTGTCCGCCAAATGAAGGACAGGAACCGGCAGCTTATCGTCACCACGATGCAGAAGATGTCAAACGCCGTAAAGCGTCCTCAGTACGAAAAAGTGATGGACGCATATAAGGACGAGAAGGTTGTCTTTATCATCGACGAGTGCCACCGTAGCCAGTTCGGAGATATGCACAAGGACATCGTGCGGCATTTCCGAAAGGCACAGTTTTTCGGCTTCACAGGGACTCCTCGTTTTGAAGTCAATGGCAAGACTGAGGGTAAAATCACGCAAACAACAGAAATGCTCTTTGGCGAGTGCCTTCACAATTATCTGATTAAAGACGCCATCTTCGATAATAATGTTCTTGGCTTCCACATCGAATACATAAAAACAATGGAGGGTGATTTTGACTGGGATGACCCCACACTCGCGGACGCGATTGATATAGGCGAACTCTATATGTCCGATGAGCGAATGTCCCTGATTGCTAATCACATCATCCAGAACCACAAGGCGAAAACTCGAAATGGGCAGTATACAGCTATTTTTGCCGTGTCCTCTATTGATGCCCTTGTTAAGTATTACGACATTTTCAAGAAGATCAAGCATGACCTGAATATCAGCGGCATCTTCTCCTACGGGCAGAATGAGGATGCCGAGGGCAAGGACGAGCATAGCCGTGATTCGTTAGAGCGTATCATCAAGGACTATAACGAGATGTACGGAACCAATTTCTCCACGGATACGTTCTCAGCTTATCACAAGGACATCTCTGACCGAGTAAAGGGAAAGAAAACAAAGTCGCTTGATATTCTCATCGTCGTGAATATGTTCCTGACCGGATTTGACAGCAAGCAACTCTCTGTCCTTTATGTGGACAAGGACTTGAAGTATCATGATCTCCTGCAAGCCTATTCCCGCACAAACCGCGTTGAGAAGGAAACAAAGCCCTTTGGCATTATCATTTGCTACCGCAACCTCAAAAAACGCACCGACGACGCGCTGACACTTTTCTCTAAGAGTCAAGATACATCCGGCATTGTTGTTCCGGGTTATCAATACTTCGTGGAGAAGTTCAACGAAATGGTGATGAAGCTCAAGGAAATCGCACTGTTCCCTGAGTCCGTGGATACAATGCAGAACGAGGACGATCAGAAAAAGTTCGTCGTGACCTTCCGTGAGCTGACAAAGTACCTCCAATCGTTGCAGACTTTTATCGAGTTCAGCTTCGATCAGGATGCTCTTATCATGTCCGAGCAGGAATACCAGGACTACAAGAGCAAATACCTCATGCTCTACTCAAGGCAAAAAACAGACCGCGAGGTTGTTTCCGTCCTGAACGACGTTGACTTCTGCATCGAATTGATGGAGAGTGACAGGATCAATGTGGCGTACATCATGAACCTGATTCGCAACATCCATTTTGACGATCCCAAACAGAAGGATTACGATATTAAACACATTAAGGACGAGCTGGGCAGAACCGACAATCCGCAGTTGCTTCGGAAAGTCGAAATCCTGCAAGCGTTCTTGGATCGTGTTGTTGTCGGCTTGGAAAGTGCGGATGAAATTGATGCAGCATATAATGACTTTGAAAATGAAGCAAAGCGCGAAGAGATCGTTGCCTTTGCGAAGACTGAGGACATTGACGCATCTATGTTGACGGATATTATTTCGGAATATGAGTTTTCTGGCACAATGGATGCAGGAAATATCCGAGATAGGATTGAGAAGCCCTTGCCGCTTTTGAAGAAGCGCTCCCTTGTAAATAGGATTGTTGACTTCATCCGGCAGCACACAGAGAAATACCAATAAGGAGAGAGACAAATGGATAATTCGATTCAGGCTCATCAGAAAGAGCTTTGCAATAAGCTATGGGCAATGGCAAATGCCTTGCGCGGAAACATGGAGGCGTATGAGTTCAAGAACTATATCTTGGGCATGATCTTCTACTACTACCTTTCCGACAGGACGGAGAAGTATATGGCGAATCTTCTCAAGGATGACGGTATCGGTTATGAAGAGGCGTGGGCAGACGAAGAATATAAGACCGCCGTTATCGAAGAGGCACTGCGCGATCTCGGCTATGTCATCGAGCCGCAGTATTTGTTCCGCAAGATGGTCAAGATGGTAGAAAACCGCTCCTTCGACATTGAGTTCTTGCAGAGTGCAATCAACGCCCTAATGGAGTCCACAATCGGAAACGATTCTCAGGAAGACTTTGACGGACTGTTTTCTGATATGCAGCTTGATTCATCAAAGCTCGGTCATACTGTCAAAGATAGAAGTGCTGTTATGGCAAAGATCATCGCTTCGCTGGACGAAATCAACTTCGGCGTGGATGATACCAAAATTGACGTTCTTGGTAACGCCTATGAATATCTGATCGGTCAGTTTGCCGCAACTGCTGGCAAGAAAGCCGGTGAGTTCTATACGCCATCCGGTCCTGCCGAATTGCTTTGCCGTCTGGCTTGCCTCGGTCTCACGGATGTCAAGGATGCAGCCGACCCCACTTGTGGCTCTGGTTCACTGCTGCTGCGCCTCAAGAACTATGCCAACGTGAGAAACTACTATGGACAGGAATTGACCTCCACGACTTATAACCTCGCCAGAATGAACATGATTCTGCGTGGAATCCCGTATCGCAACTTTAACATATACAACGGTGATACCTTAGAGCATGACTGCTTCGGAGACATGAAGTTCCGTGTTCAGGTTGCCAATCCGCCTTATTCTGCAAACTGGTCTGCCGATATGCACTTCATGGAGGACGAGCGTTTCAATGAGTATGGCAAACTTGCTCCGAAGAGCAAGGCTGACTTTGCCTTTGTTCAGCACATGGTTTACCACATGGATGAGGACGGACGAGCTGTTGTTCTCCTGCCGCATGGTGTCCTGTTCCGTGGTGCTGCGGAGGAAGTAATTCGCAAGCACCTTATTCAGAAATTAAATGTTCTGGACGCGGTAATCGGTTTGCCTGCAAATCTGTTCTTTGGTACGGGCATCCCTGTCTGCGTTCTTGTCCTCAAGAGAGAGCGCAACGGTAACTCTGACAACATCCTTTTCATCGACGCTTCCAGTGACTTTGAAGCTGGAAAGAACCAGAACATCCTTCGGGAGTGCGACATTGACAAGATTGTTGAGACCTACGAGCGCCGTCAAGATGTTGATAAATACGCTCACGTTGCAACAATGCAGGAGATTGAAGAGAACGGCTTCAACCTGAATATTCCTCGCTATGTTGATACCTTTGAGCCGGAAGAGGAAATCGACCTCAATGCTGTTGCAGCAGAAATCCGCAATATTCAGGCTGAGATCAAGGGCATCGACGCACAACTGAAACCGTTTTTCGATGAGCTGGGACTTGATTTTCCCTTTGATGTGGAGGGCAAATAATTATGGCAAATGTATCCTCAAGTAACGGTCTTGAGAAGCGTCCGAAGCTCCGCTTTCCGGGCTTCGATGAGCCGTACAAGCAATGTCATATAGGTGATATTTACGCAGAAAGAAGTCAGCGAGGCGCTTCTGACATGGAGCTGCTTTCTGTCACGATGAACGATGGCGTTATGCCTCGCTCTGAGATTGAAGGCAAAGATAACTCAAGTGAAGACAAAAGCAATTATAAGGTTGTTCTAACTGGAGATATGGTCTATAACTCCATGAGAATGTGGCAAGGAGCAAACGGCATCTCTCCGTGTAATGGTATAGTGAGTCCTGCATACACAGTTCTAATGCCTAAAATCCCGATTAGTAATGGATATTTTGCAGCTTTTTTCAAAAGCCCTAATCTAATCAATGAATTTAGAAAGAACTCTCAAGGTATGACCTCTGACACATGGAACTTGAAGTATCCTCAGATTGAAACAATCAAGGTCTGCATACCAGCTCTCTCAGAACAAAACCGGGTAGCAGATATGCTCGGTACACTTGAGCGGAGGATTGCAAAACAGGCACATCTTGTCGATTGCCTCAAGAAGTATAAAAGAGGTGTCATGAGAGCCATTTTCAGAGGCAAGGCTATCCTTTTCTCTGAAACAACAAAATGGAAATCTGTTCGTTTGGGTGACGAATGCACCTTCTTTTCGGGAGGTACGCCCAGATCAACCGACAGCAGTTTTTATGGAGGTGAAATTCCGTTTATTCGTTCCGGTGAAATACACGGAGCAAAAACAGAACTCTTTTTGACCGATGACGGTTTGAAATATTCATCTGCTAAGTTGGTTTCCAAAGGCGATTTGATTGTTGCTTTATATGGTGCAACAAGTGGCGAAGTCGATATATCCCAAATTGACGGAGCGATCAATCAGGCAATTTTGTGTATTCGCCCCAAGCTGGTAAATCGAACTTTCTTAAAATACCTTCTCGAAGATAGCAAAGATGACATCTTGAATACTTATCTTCAAGGAGGACAAGGAAATCTTTCAGCAGAAATAATCAAAAACCTTGTTTTCGACATACCGGATGATCGCTCACAGTCAGCAGTTGTTGATTTCCTTGATATGATTGATCAGCGTATCAGCAAGTCTCTCATGAAATTAGAGAGTATTGCTACGCTTCGTTCTGCTCTAATGCAGCAACTTTTTATATGAAAAGCTGCTGCATAATGCCTCTGCGATGTTCTATAAGTGCATTAAGTTCCTGCTGTGTATGCTCAATTCTTCTGTCCATTGCTGCTAAATGGCTACTTACTTTATGTTGGACATCAAGATCAGGCACTTTGATCATCAGCTTCTCAAACTCCGATTTACTCAGAATTGGGAGAGTTTGCATTGAAACCTTGCTTCGGTATTCTGGGAAGAAGTTCTCGAAAGCGTAATAAATAAACTCATGATCGAAGCCCTCTGATACAACAAGAGCGTTAATCTGTTGATTGGTAATCATGCTGGTTTTCGCTATACCAAGTTTTCCAATAAGTCCGATACAAGTTACGATAACAGAATTTGGTGGTAGTGGTCTACCTAAAGCAAACCCCTTCGGTGATACCCTCTTTTCAGTAGATGAGATATACTTCTGTTCGCCAACATCCCCCGGCGCACAGAACAAGAGATCACCGTCATAGTTGCTTCTATCATTAGTTGGAGGCGTACTTCCGGTTATGACTTTGCCTATTTGCGAAACTGAGCATTGTGTCCATAGCTGAGTTTTGTCATCGGAGAAATAGTGCATTAGCAGTCCTCTTTTATACTTCTGATCAAGTACGCAGAAATAGCTATATGACAGACGAAATCCCTTGCAATAGCGGAAAATCTCTGCTACTGCAAGGGATTTTACTTTGAGTTGAAGTGCAGATCAGCCTATAAAATAGACCTCAAGTAACGGTCTTGAGAAGCGTCCGAAGCTCCGCTTTCCGGGCTTCGATGAGCCGTGGAGAGCAGAGAAATTGTCTGATTTTGCAGAACGAGTAACACGAAAAAACAGCAACAATGAAACTGACCTACCCCTGACAATATCCTCGAAAGATGGTCTTGTCGATCAAATCAGTTACTTCAACAAAACCGTTGCAAGCAAAGACATGAGCGGATATTACCTTTTGAGAAAGGGCGAATATGCGTATAACAAGAGCTATTCCGTAGGTTACGACTTCGGTTCAATAAAGCGGTTAGACCGCTATCCTATGGGAGCGTTGTCTACACTATATATCTGTTTTGCGCTCAAGAAGCACGATACAGACTTCATTAAGGTGTACTTTGATTCACTTAAATGGTACAAGGAAATCTATATGATTTCAGCAGAAGGGGCAAGAAATCACGGATTACTTAATGTCCCAACAGATGAGTTCTTCGCCACAAAACACTATCTGCCGGAGAATACTGCCGAGCAAAGAAAAATTGCAGACTTTCTCATTGCCTTAGATCGTCGTATCGACGCGCAGCAATCTCTCGTAGATAACCTCAAGAAGTATAAAAGAGGTGTCGTGAAGGCAATATTATCCAAGCGAATACGCTTTGCTGACGATAGGGGAAATTATTATCCTGAATGGTCAGAATGTACACTTCAAGAGGTAGTTGACTTTCTTGATGGACAGCGCAAGCCTCTTGAAAGTGCTGATCGAGCCAAACGGCAAGGAAAGTACCCTTACTATGGTGCATCGGGGATCATCGACTATATTGATGACTACATTTTTGACGAGCCGCTGCTCCTTCTCGGAGAAGATGGGGCAAATATCATTAACCGTAGTTCTCCATTGTGTTTTATTGCAACGGGCAAGTATTGGGTGAATAATCATGCTCATGTAATGCGTCCTCGCAAGGGACAGAACATCAAGTTTATATGCGAATTACTCGAAAGTCTTGACTATACACGCTACAATACCGGAACAGCACAGCCAAAGTTAAATCAAGAGAAGTGCCGACAAATTGCTCTTCACCTTCCGACATACGAAGAGCAGTGCCATATTGCCGAATTTCTTTCTCTTGTTGAGCAAAAGAGTATTCATGCGCAAACAGAACTTGATAGTTTGCTCCGAACGAAAAATGCCTTAATGCAGCAACTCTTTATATGAATAGCTGTTGCATCAGTGATGTGCGAAGAGAAAACAAGGCTTTCAAGGAGATTTCCTCATTACATAATTTATGATCGAAGGCTTTCAACATTCCACAGATTTTTCGCTGTTCCTCCATTTCTGGTATAACAATATTGAAGTCTGCTATTTGTTGGAAATTCAGACCTTCACGACTACCTCCGTTCTGGCAATCCATAACTTGTTGCTGGATGCGATCCGACAAGATCTGTTGCAAAAGGAACTCCGGCAGCAATCTTTCTTTGCTTTCTTGAGAAAGGCGTATTATGCACACATGCTGGTTCACATTCGCACGATCATTAGATGTATAAATGCAGCTACGACCTATTGACGCACCGGTAATATTCAAAAGTACATCACCAAAACGCACTTCCGATGATTGCATGGTACTATTTGTTGCTTCGTCGATGAACGAAACCTCGCTTATGTCCAGCGTTCCCCATAGCACATTTTGACTTCGCAAGAACATTATGCCTTGATTGGCATATACAGAAGACCCACCTTTCGGAGTCTTACCACTACCAATTTTAGAGCAGCACGCCCCTAATTTGCACTTGCTCCATGTTCCTTGGCTTTTCCAATTATCCGTCACGAAATAGGCTCGAAGCAATCCTCTTTTATACTTCTTGAGGGATTCGACTAACGCTCGTTGTTTTTCAATTCTCTGGTCAATTCTCTCAAGGAATGAGGCGATATGCTCTTGCTCGTGAGCTGACGGTAGATTGATTGGCATTGCAAAGAAAGTGTCGTCCTTTATACTCACTCTGTCATGTCTCGCTCCGCTGTCACCGGACATATAAACATACCTATGCCACGCAGAAGATCGAAAATACCATTCAAAGAACGAAGGATTGATCTCCTTCTTAGCTCTAAAGCAAAGGTACAGCGGTGATACAATACCGGCTTCCGCGTATTTATATCTGCTTATAGGACCGTATGGAGCGTCTGCTGATTTTCGCGGATTATATACGAAGTCATTTTCCTCAATGATGTAATATCCGCTGGTGTTGTCACTGTTGGCAATATCCTTGTCAAAGTATTCGCGCTGCGGTATCAAACCTTGTTTTGCAGAATTACAGATAACATTCGTTATTTGTCCATCCGTATTCTTCTTGGTGTTCTTTGTAAATACGGATGATAGTAAAGTAGACTGCCAAGGCTCATCAAAGCCCGGAAACCGAAGTTTCGGACGCTTTTCGAGACCGTTACTTGAGGAATATACTGCCCTGATTATCCCTCCAACGGATAATGTTCGTGGAGGTGGTCAATATGACTAACAATACACAATTCAAGACGCTTGTGAACACTTGGCTAAATCAAAAGCAGCCAATGATCACGCCGTCAACCCATGCCAGCTTTACGCTGATTGCCGAAAATCATCTTATTCCATACTTCGGCAAGCGTAAGATCGGCAGCATCACCGAAACGGACATCCAGCGCTACATTTCGTATCTCCATGATGCCGGTAGGTTGGACAAGACCGGAGGACTAACGGTAAAGACCATCCGAGATGTGATCCTCGTTCTCAGACTTTCAATGGAGTTTGCGTACAAAGAAAGGGCGATTCCGCTGCTGAACTGGGATCTCATCGAGTACCCGAAGGAACTTGGCATTAAGAAAGTAGTTTCTCTTTCAAAGGATCAGGAGCAAGCTCTGATTCAGTGTATCTACATGAACTTAAACAGGAAGACTGCTGGCATTCTCATTGCACTCTTTACCGGAGTACGCATTGGAGAACTCTGCGGATTGCAGATGAAGGACATCTCGTTGACAGATAAGACCATCAGCATCAATAAGACTGTCCAGCGCATCTATGACAAGAAGAAGGGCGAGTCCTATCTTCACATCGGACCTCCCAAAACGAAAACTTCTGCAAGGACGATCCCTGTTCCGTCTCTTCTGATGAACATTATAAAGAAGTTCTACACGGATAACCCTAACCACTACTTCTTGACCGGCAAAACAAAGCCGACAGAGCCTCGTACTTATCGGCAGTTCTTCACCCGTTTCCTGAAACGAAACGGATTGGAAAAGGTAAAATTCCATGAGATCCGACACACATTCGCAGTCAGGGCGATTGAGATACCGGAGTTTGATATAAAGTCGCTCTCTGAAATCCTCGGACATAAGAACGTATCTTTTACCCTGAATGTGTACGGGAGTGCAAATCTCCAACAGAAGGTTAAGTGCATGAATCTTCTGAATGACCTCCTGTGATGGAAAAAATGCCCCGGCGCTGTGCCAGATGCACAGTGCCGGGGCATTCCCGTTTCCAGCGATTTATTTTTCTCCCGACGAGGGACTGTTCGTAGGGTGGCGCTTTCCATTTTGCGAAGCCGTGAAAACTCAGTGCATTCCGTGGAAAAGTTCACGGGACAGCACACACCGTACACGCTTCCAATAATCACTGTTCAGTGCAATGTGTGTTTACTATCGTAAGTAAATTTACGGTTTTCACAATGCTTGATTCAGAGGGGATATTATTTGCCTTATTCTTGTGTGACATCAAGGGAAACCGGGTCAATGACCGTAACAGATTTACCCTGCTGATGAGCATATCTGACTGTCTTTCCGGTTCCGCTGGGACTTCCATCCCAAACTGCGATCAGAACATCCGCTTGATCAACCATATAACGGTTACGCTTGTCCATGCAGTCAGGCGAGTAATGGGTTTGAATCAGTGTTTCCTTATCGCACTTGGAAGCAATGTCAAAATACCGATCTCTCAGGGCTTCCGACCACTTTGCGGCTTGACTTTCACATGGGATGGCGCTTTCAAGCGTAATTCCCGGATAGGAGGCTTTCAGCCCCAGCACGATCTCGGCGGCATACATATCTACACCGATTGCCATTCCGGATATAAAGTGCGTGACGCCTTCATTTTCGATGAGATTGATGATTTGCTCCCTGAGAGTTTTTTTGAGGTCTATGCAGCGTTCGTCTTCCTCATTGAAACCAAACGGGAGGTTTTGCGGACGATGCCCGGTAAAAGCACAGGTCTTCATTTTCTTTTTCATCTCCTGACTATGTATTAGAGACTGCTTCTATGTCTCTAATACATAGTATAGCACGGAGATATGAAATATTCTGTCGAAATAAGGGAAGAAAAAAGGCTGCGTGATAAAATCACACAGCCCATGACGGATTCAGCCATTATCTGCCGTTTCCTGCTGAATCATCAGCTCAACCATCTGCAAAATGCGCTTCTGCGCTTGCGGAGACAACGAAGCAAGTTTCTCCGAGAGTTCAGACGATTTATAGCTTGTCGAATGCTCCAGGACGTCACAGAAAATCGCGTCTGCCGAAACCTCAAGCCCATTGAGAAGAATGATCAATTTCTCACAGCGAGGAAACGACATACCACGTTCAACCGTAGAAATATAATTTGCAGTCAGCCCGGTCTTTTCCGCAAGCTCTTCTTGCGAGATTCCGAGGCGTTCCCGGCATTGTTTTACTCGTTTACCTATTCGTTTGTCAATCATAGCGGGTACCTACACCTTTTCTATAACGCTCATGATAATTATATGGGTTAGAGGCATAGTTATACAGAAACGCTAATAGCGGCACTATGGATTAACGTGTGATTTTCGACGATATTTACAGAAAAGATACAAAAAAGAGCCTCTGCCGATACCCAAAACGGGCATCGACAGAGGCTCTTCGTTCGTTTTATGGGAATTAGAATAAGTGCCAGAATCGACACTTATTCTCGCTCTATTGCTGGAACTGTGCGGGGAATATAATCACATAGAGCAGTCATTTCCTGCCGCTCTGAGGCTTGCAATCACAGGCTTTTTCGACCTCTAATTGTCCACTCCGCGATGCCTTGCGGGAGAAGTGCGGACAGGCGATGAGTTCCGCACGGAAGCTCTGCTTGCAGCGATGGACGCAGCGGACGCAGAAGCGGTTATATCTCCGGCGTCCGCTGTCCCCGATGAAGAACGACCACTCCTGCCGCCATTTCTGACT
>ENA-OPDJ01000904-OPDJ01000904.1-human-gut-metagenome-genome-assembly--contig:-NODE-904-length-19213-cov-3.210460_pt1 | contig 19213 bp, 9 predicted proteins | sample MGYA00241621_ERZ501505 | MGnify/ENA primary metagenome ERZ501505 (study PRJEB25962, sample SAMEA2042624) | human gut metagenome | biome: human gut; feature: human-associated habitat; material: faeces... | reverse complement strand
GAGAGGTTGATCTGACTTATCGTGATCAGAATACTCCGGTTGTGACTTATGATGAGGACTGGCAGAATAACCGCCAGAAAGCAAAAGTAACTGTAGTTAAGAAAGAAAAAAATACAGACCGTGTTCTGGAAGGCGGAGTATTTGCACTTTATACAAAGAATGATATTTTAAATGCAGAAGGCGAAGTAATCCTGAAAGCAGATACCATGATCGAGCAGAAAGCTACGGATCAGGATGGAAGGATTGTATTTACGGCAGATCTTCCAATCAATGGCAACTACTATGTAAAAGAAGTGCAGGCTCCTGCTGGATTTGTGACAACAGAAGAAATCAAGGAATTTGATTTTGCTTATGCGGGAGAAGAGGTTGCAGAAGTATCCTTTGAGTTCACTTATGAAGATGAGCCAACTACTTTTGAAATCACAAAATCAGATCTTACAACTGGGGAAGAAGTACCAGGTGCAAAACTGAAAGTATCCGATTCAGAGGGAAACGTTGTGGATGAGTGGACTTCCGGAAGCACACCACACATCATTAAGGAACTGGAAGTTGGAAAGAAATATACATTAACAGAGACAATTCCTGCTGATGGTTATGCAACTGCAGAATCCATTACGTTTGTAGTAGAAAATACTGCAGATATCCAGAAAGTAGAAATGCAGGATGATACAACAAAAATTCTGATCAGTAAAGTTGATATGACAGATGGAAGCAGCGAGGTCAAAGGTGCTAAACTGTATATTCTTAATGAAAACCAGGAAGTTATGGAAAGCTGGACGTCTGGTGACCAACCGCATTATGTGGAGAAACTTCCAATCGGTACTTATACATTATTGGAGGAAACAGCACCGAAAGGCTATATTGTGGCAAATAAAGTGACATTTGAGGTTAAGGACACCGGAGATGTTCAGGGAGCCAAAATGGAAGATGAACAGGCAATGGGCAAGGTAATCTTAAATAAAACGGATAAAGATACCAAGAAGCCAATGAAAGGTGTAGAATTTGCCCTTTGTGACAGTAAAGGTAAAGTTCTGGAAACTCTGGTAACAGACAGTGCCGGTCATGCAGAATCAAAGAATTATCCGATTGCGACTTTTAAGAATGGGCAGTATAAAAAAGCAATCACATATATCCTGAAAGAAACAAAAACACTGGATGGATATCAGCTTGATGAAACAGAGCATAAGATTCAGTTTGAGTATGTCAATGACCGTACTCCTGTGATTGAATATACTCTGGATCTGACAAATGAGAAAGCTCCGGAAAAAGATACTCCAGAAACATCAGAAAATCAGGATGGCAGCACTCCTGTTTCCCATGGCTCTGATGCGACTTCTGTATCCAATTCACCAAAAACAGGAGATAATACAAATATTGCTATTTTTGTGCTGGCACTTGCAGTATCAGCAGGATGTCTGGGAACTGTAGTGACAGTTAAGAGAAAACGCAAATGATAATATAAATAGTGTTCTGGGGCTGTGGTTACTGCACAGCCCCATTTTGAAAAGGAGAAGAAATTGAAATTAGGAGCAAGAATAAGAAAAATCCGTATGTTTCGCAACATAACTCAAAAAGAACTGGGGCGCAGGTTAGGGTATGGAGAAAATAGTGCAGATGTGAGAATTGCCCAATATGAAAGTGGACAGCGTACACCGAAGCAGGAAACGCTTATCCGGATAGCAGAAATATTGGAAGTTGATGTCCGAAATTTTTTAAGTCCTGGAATTGCGACAATGGACGAATTAATGGAAACTTTATTCTGGATGGATGAAGAAAATAGAGGGCTTTTTCATCTGTTCCTGCTAAATGATTCAGAAAGTGAAATAGTTGGAATTACAATGAGGGATAAAAAAACAATGTCTTATCTGCAGGAATGGATGGGGAAAAAGCAGAAACTGGGCGATGGAAGAATTACAGAAGAGGAATATCTGGAATGGAAACTGCATTGGCCAGAGGACAAGAGAAAAACAGAATATAAAACCGTATGAAGTAAAAAGGAATTGCTTTGCGGAGAGTTACCTGTTAGAATATTACTGGAGTAACCGTGTACAGGGTTGGTAAAAACCTCCTGGATTTTCAGATTCCGTTAAGGGATACAGAAGAAGGGAGGTGGAGCGAATGGATACATACGAAGTCTTGAGCTTATTGTTCTTAGGCGGTACGTTTCTGATTGCTTTGCTTGCCTATTTGGATAATAGGGACAACAAGCGAAAAAAATAGCCTACCCTGTCTGCCAACAGGATAGGCAGCTCTCTTTGAGAGCAAAATAAATTAAAACCTAATCCAGGAGCATCCACCTTGTGGGCGGTTACTCTTTTCAATTAGAATATAGCATTTTCTCTCCGAAAAGTAAAGTACATTTTATGCAGCCAATTCTAAAAAAGAGTGGGCTGTTTTTTTATTGATAGGAGGGAAGTTTAATGTCTAAACTACAGGACATCCGAAACTTGGTGCAGGAACATGCCGTATCAGTGAGCAGTTCGCCAGGGGATTGGATGGATTATATGGACACAGCATCAAGGTTATATCGTTATTCTTTTTCAGACCAGCTTCTGATCCATGCACAGCGTCCAGACGCAACAGCCTGTGCATCACTGGAATTATGGAATGAAAAGATGTTACGCTGGGTAAATCGTGGTGCAAGAGGAATTGCCCTGTTTGATGAAACCTGGCAGAATACCAAACTCCATTATGTGTTTGATATTTCGGATACTCACATGGTAGCCGGAGGCAGAAGCCCGTATCTTTGGAAGATGCAGGAACACCAGAGAGAAGAGATCCTCACCCATCTGGCAGAAGTCTATGCTCTGGAAGAAAAGGATACAGCAACTTTGCAGGACGCATTGATGGCAGTCGCAAGGGAAATGGTCAATGACAATCTGGAGGAATACCTGGATGGATTGGAATATGCTGTAGAAGGTACTTATCTGGAAGATCTGGATGAGGTGACGATCCGCAGTGATTTCCGTCAGCTGGCAACAGACAGTGTTTACTATCTGCTTTCCAGGCGATGCGGGCTTGACCCGATGGAACTTCTGGAAGAAGAGGACTTCATGCATATCACAGATTATAACCGTCTGTCAGTTCTCACCTTCCTTGGAAATGCGGCAAGCCAGCTCAGTGAGAGTATTCTGATTGATATTGGAAAGACCGTACATAAAATTTCTCTGGAAGAAGCGAGAAAAGAGGTTGAAAAATCCAATGAAAGGAATTATAATAACTTTACAACGTTAATGCACGAAATTAAAGATCAGGATGCAGAAACGAAAAAAGAAGAAAATATTGAAAATGAAGGAGGAACCGATTATGGAACTGACATATCATCGCAAGGGAGATTACCTGTTTCCGAATCTGACCGTCGAAGAGGAAGAAGTGACGATCGGGAAATACGGGATGCTGCGGAGGACATTTCTGAAAGAACACAAGAACAGCCTTTATCAGAGCCTGTTTCTGACCGGGAAGCTGAACAGCCATCTGGAACAGATCGAGAAAGCAGCACAGGAGAGAATGGACAGCCAGATGGAGAAATTACTGGAGAAGAGTCCGGCACCGGACAAGGAAGCAGATCCGATGGCATGGACAGCACACATGAACGCACTGATGGCAACAGCGGAAGAGAGCATCTTGACGGAATTGGTATACAGTTAGTCGAAGATACAAGAGAAGATGGATTGAGTAAAGCAGAGGAAGAGATCGCCTCTGCTTTATCTTTGCCCGAATATCCCACCGCAAATGAACAAAGACGGCAGATCGAGGAAAGGGCAGCTGCCCTTTATGCCGGAGAAATTCCGATTCCAGAGCAAGTTGTTGATGAGATCTTACGGACAGGAGGAAACCGGAAAGCCAGCCAGCTCCGGATCATCTATAATTTCATGAGTGAACAGACACCGGAGGAATATACGGAGTTTGTGAAGCGTGAATACCGTAAAGGTGGAAAAGGTTTTCAGATTGATGGAAATGAATATTCAGTCTGGTTTGATGAAACCGGGATGCAGATCGCAGTGGGGCATACGGTTACAGACCATATCTTAGATAAGGCATTTTTATCATGGGAAGATGTCAGCGGACGTATCCATCAGCTTTTAGACCAGGGTGAATATGCACCGCAGTCTGTATTGGATGCGGCAAGAAGTAATGCAGTAAAAGAACACGCCCAGGCTCTTGCCTATATGAAAGGGGATATGGCAGAAGGAGTAGCGGAGATTGTTTTTGACGAAGAGGACTTACCACATCTTCGCAGTATCTATCCGGAGATCACGGATTATCTGGAAGAAAAGCTGGAGGATCCCCAGTGGCTTTCGGAACTGAATGAAAGACTGGATGCACTGGCAGAAGCCTATGAAGAAAATCATTCTATTATGCGTTTCCATCATTATAATCCTATAAATATCTCAAAGCAGTTTCAGAAGTTTGCGGATGAGGTGATTCCTTATCAGGCTAGGGACGGCTTTGCCTGGAAAGAACATCCGATGTTCATTACACAGGATGAGATTGATGCTTATCTTGCAGGAGGTGGAGCGTATTCGCAGGGCAGGCTTAGGACGTATTCCTTTTATCTACTTCATGAAGATGAAAGATCGAGGACAGGTTTTATCAAGGAACAGTATGGGATCGGTGGAAGCAGTCATGCACTGTCTGGTGCCGATGATTCACACGCAAACTATGATGGAAAAGGATTATTTCTTGCAAGAGGTGCTTATGGGAATCCATATACGTCAATTTTATTATCCTGGAATAAAGTCGCAAATAGAGTAGCTTATCTGATAAAGAATGACCAATTCCTGCAGGCAGAAGATTATGCTCGTATGCCGGAATATGAACGGGAACAGATGGCGAATAAGGTACTCCGCTTTTATGACCGTCTTCCGGAAGAGATAGACAGACCATTTACGGATGATTTCTTCTGGGAAAAACCAGGAAAAGAAATGATGGCAGTTTTAGAGAATCCAGAGCAGACAGAAGAACTGTTACAGAAGATGGATGCAGCGTTGGCAGCTCTTCCATTGGATTTTGAAGCGTATGGGACAAACTATCAGCAGAAAACAGAACTTCTTTCGGAACTCCACCAGTATGCAGAAGGAACCTATACGATATTTCCGACACCGGAAGTAGAACCGTCTTTTGTGGAACCATCCGGACACCAGATGACCATGTTTGATTTCTTGGATACGAAGGCAGTGACAGAACCGACCGTAGTAGATATGTCAGATGTGGAGGAAATAGAAGAGGAAGAGGTTACTGCCGAAGAATCTATTCTGGAAAGTCAGGAACAGGAAAAAGCTGTGATAGAACCATACAACTTCCGTATCCAGGATAATGACCTTGGTGCAGGCGGTCCGAAGGCAAAGTATAAGGCAAATATGGAAGCCATCCATTTGTTACAGACTTTGGAGAAAGAAGAACGTCTGGCAACACCCGAAGAACAGGAAAGCTTATCCCGTTATGTTGGCTGGGGTGGTATCCCACAGGCATTTGAAGAAAATAACAGCAGCTGGGCAAATGAGTATCTGGAGTTAAAGAATACCTTATCACCGGAAGAGTACAGTGCAGCAAGGGCATCGACCTTAAATGCTTTTTATACGTCCCCGACTGTAATCCGAAGCATGTATGAAGCACTGGAAAATATGGGACTGAAACAGGGAAATATTTTGGAACCGTCCTGTGGTGTCGGTAACTTTATGGGACTGATCCCGGAGAGTATGAGCAAAGCCAATATGTACGGTGTGGAACTCGACCCGGTTTCGGGCAGGATTGCAAAACAGCTTTATCAGAAAAATAAGATTGCCGTACAGGGATTTGAGGAAACCAGTTATCCGGACAGCTTTTTCGACTGTGTGATAGGCAATGTTCCATTTGGGGCGTATCAGGTCAGTGACCGCAGATATGACCGGCATCATTTTATGATCCATGATTATTTTATTGCAAAATCCCTTGATCTGGTGCGTCCCGGTGGCGTAGTGGCTGTGGTAACTTCCAGTGGAACGATGGATAAGCAGAATCCGGCAGTGAGACAGTATATCGCAAACCGGGCAGAACTGCTTGGAGCCATCCGATTACCGAATAATGCGTTCCAGAGAAATGCCAATACCAGTGTTGTTTCTGATATTTTGTTTTTCCAGAAAAGGGACAGGGCATCCATTGAGGAACCGGAATGGTTAAATTTAAAGGAAATACCGGAAGGCTATTCAGTCAATGCTTATTTTGCAGAGCATCCGGAAATGGTGCTTGGTGATTTTACTACAGAAAGTACCCAGTACGGAAAGCAGGAAGTGACCGTAAAACCAAAAGAAGGCATTACCTTAGAAGAACAGTTAAAAGAAGCTGTCCAGAATATCCATGGCACAATTACCGAATTGGAACTTTCTGACACGGAACTGGAGGAGGATGTTGTCTCTATCCCGGCAGACCCGGAGGTAAAGAATTTCAGTTTTACTGTGGTAGATGATGAAGTTTATTACCGGGAAAACTCTGTGATGAACCGCATGGAGCTTCCGGCAATGACAGCGGAACGTGTCAAAGGGATGGTGAAGATCCGTGATGTTACGAATGAACTGATCCAGTGTCAGATGGAAGAGGGAAGCGATGAACAGATCACAAAGCTGCAGGGAAAACTCAATGAAGAATACGATACCTTTACAGCAAAATATGGTCTTATCAGCAGCAATGCCAATAAGAGGGCATTTAGTCAGGACAGTAGTTATTGTCTTTTGACTTCTCTGGAATTTCTGGATGATAAGGGAGAACTGAAACGGAAAGCGGATATTTTTACCAAAAGGACAATCCGTAGGGCAGAAACGGTAACTTCCGTGGATACTGCCAGTGAAGCACTTGCGGTTTCTATTGGTGAGAGGGCAGGCGTTGACCTTTCCTATATGGCACAGCTTTCCGGGAAAACAGAAGCAGAACTTACCGAAGAACTGGCAGGGGTGATCTTTAAGAATCCGATCAGTGAAAAATGGGAGCCGTCGGACGAATATCTTTCTGGAAATGTGAGGGAGAAACTGCAGACCGCAAAACAGTTTGCAGAAGATCACTCGGAATATCAGGTGAACGTGCAGTATTTGGAGCAGGTACAGCCAAAAGATCTGGATGCATCAGAGATTGAGGCAAGACTTGGGGCAACCTGGATCTCCGAGGATTACATTACACGGTTCATGGCAGAAACATTCCATACACCAAGATATTATGTAGGGAGCAAGGTCAAAGTCCAGTATGCCGAAGTGACCGGACAATGGAATGTTATGGGAAAGAATGTGGACAGTTACGGAAATGCTCTTGTTACTTCCACATATGGAACACAGAGAGCCAATGCCTACCGCCTTTTGGAAGATGCCTTAAACCTTCGGGATACCAAGATTTATGACACGGTACAGGATGCCGAGGGGGAACACCGGGAATTAAACCGGAAGGAAACAATGCTGGCACAGCAGAAGCAGGAACTGATCAAAGAGGAATTTAAGGAGTGGATATTTAAAGACCTGCACCGACGGGAAGATCTCTGTAAAATTTATAATGAACGATTTAACAGCATCCGTCCACGGGAATATGATGGAAGCCATATTCAGTTTGTCGGCATGAACCCGGAGATCACCCTGATGCCGCATCAGAAAAATGCAGTGGCTCATGTGCTGTATGGAAATAATACGTTACTGGCTCATTGCGTAGGAGCAGGGAAGACGTTCCAGATGATCGCAGCCGGTATGGAATCAAAACGGCTGGGACTCTCACAAAAGAATCTTTATGTCGTGCCAAACCATCTGACCGAGCAGTGGGGCAGTGATTTCCTACGTCTCTATCCGGGAGCAAATATCCTGGTGGCAACGAAGAAAGACTTTGAGCCGGCAAACCGAAAACGGTTCTGTTCCCGTATTGCGACAGGGGATTATGATGCCGTGATCATTGGACATACACAGTTTGAGAAAATCCCTCTTTCAAGAGAACGGCAGATTGCCATGCTGGAAGATCAGATTGCAGATATTACGTTCTCCATTGAAGAAGCAGCACATCAGGCAGGGCAGAATTATACCATCAAGCAGTTGGAAAAAACAAAGAAGAGTCTGCAGGCGAGGATGAAGAAACTCAATGACCAGACCAGAAAGGATGATGTAGTAACCTTTGAGCAGTTAGGCGTAGACCGGCTGTTTGTGGATGAGAGCCATAGTTTTAAGAACCTTTTTTTGTATACAAAAATGCGGAATGTGGCGGGTATCTCACAGACGGATGCACAGAAAAGTTCGGATATGTTTATGAAATGCCGGTACATGGATGAACTAACAGGCGGCAGAGGGATCACCTTTGCTACAGGTACTCCCGTATCGAACAGTATGACCGAGCTTTATACTATCATGCGTTATCTCCAGTATGACACACTCATGCGTATGGGTATGGGACACTTTGATTCCTGGGCGGCAACGTTTGGGGAGACAGTAACCGCAATCGAATTATCACCGGAAGGAACGGGCTATCGTGCAAAAACACGGTTTGCCCGTTTTTTTAATCTTCCAGAGCTGATCTCCATTTTTAAGGAAGCTGCGGATATTCAGACATCGGATATGCTGAATCTTCCTGTACCGGAAGCAGAGTTTATCAATGAAGTCTTAAAACCAAGTGAAGAACAGCAGGAAATGGTCAGTGCCTTTTCGGAACGTGCGGAAGAAGTAAGAGCCGGTCTTGTGAATCCAACGGTGGACAACATGCTCAAGATTACCAATGACGGAAGAAAATGTGCATTGGATCAGAGGCTATTAAATGAACTTCTTCCGGATGCAGAAAAAAGCAAGGTCAATATCTGTGTGGAAAATGCTTTTCAGGTATGGGACGAGGGAAAAGCAGATCGGACAACACAGCTGATCTTCTGTGACTTGTCTACTCCAAAAGGGGATGGGACTTTCAATGTATATGATGATGTCCGAAACAAACTGGTTGCCAGGGGAATCCCGAAAGAAGAGATTGCGTTTATCCATGAATACAACACGGAGACAAAGAAAGCAGATTTGTTTGCAAAGGTACGGGCCGGGCAGGTGAGAATCCTTATGGGTTCCACTCCAAAACTCGGTGCTGGTACCAACGTACAGGACAGGCTCATTGCCCTCCATCACCTTGACTGTCCGTGGAAGCCGTCTGATCTGGAACAGCAGGAAGGACGTATCTTAAGACAGGGAAACCAGAATGACAAAGTAAAGATATTCCGGTATGTGACGGAGAACACTTTTGATGCGTATATGTGGCAGATTTTGGAGAATAAGCAGAAGTTCATCAGTCAGATCATGACTAGCAAATCCCCGGTCAGGGCTTGTGAAGATGTGGATGATACGGCACTGTCCTATGCAGAGATCAAGGCACTTGCTACAGGCAATCCGTACATTAAGGAAAAAATGGATCTGGATGTGCAGGTGAGTAAGCTGAAACTCTTAAAGGCAAACCATACCAGTCAGATTTACCGTCTGGAATCCGATATTGCAAAGAATTTCCCGGTACAGATCAGTGCATTGAAAGAGCGGATTGCCGGGATGCAGGTGGATTCGCAGGTAGTAAAAAGCGTGGATTTACAGGATAATGACACGTTTGCCATGACAGTAGGGAATGTCCTTTATGAAGATAAGAAAGAAGCAGGCGAAGCGTTGATCGCTGCTTGTGCAGGGTTAAAAACCGTCAGCACCGGCGGAAAGGTCGGGGAATATCATGGGTTCACGTTATCTGCTTCCTACAATATGTTCTCCAATGCGTTTGAACTGACGGTCAAAGGAAAATGTTCTTATAAGCTGGAAATCGGAAAAGCCCCGGTAGGAAATATGCAGCGTATCCATAACACGCTTTCTTCTATCGACAGGAAGCTGACGGAAAGTAAGCAGAAGTTAGAAACCGTACAACAGCAGCTTGCTACTGCACAGGAAGAGGTAAAGAAACCATTCCCGAAAGAAGCAGAGCTGAATGAAAAGATAGAACGGTTATCCGAGTTAAATGCATTGCTGAACATGGATGAAAAGGGTAATGAGACGATTATGGCAGATGAGGATATTGGCAGAGAAGGAAATAGCACAGACAGCAGGGATGCCGTAGAAGAAAAAGAACTTCCGGAAACAGCAGACAGAATCCATAAGCCATCTATTCTGGAACGCTTAAAGCAGGAGAAGGCACAGCAGAATACAGCGGAACAGCCACCTGTACAGAAAGCTGCAAAGAAAAAACACGAACAGGAGTTATAAAAGATTTCCCGTCAGAGTTTTCTCTGGCGGGGACATAAAATGGAGGGTTTGTTTATGGCAAATAATATAGAAAAACAGTTAAAAGAAATATCGGAACGGCTGGAGCAGGGAGTAAAGGAAATCTTTACTTCGGAGAGATATACCGAATATCTGAATACCATGTCAAAGTTCCACAATTACAGCTTTAATAACACGCTGCTGATCACCATGCAGAAACCGGAAGCAACACTGGTGGCAGGGTATCAGGCATGGCAGAAGAAATTTAACCGTCATGTAAAACGTGGAGAGAAAGGAATCCAGATCATCGCACCAGCACCGATACGGGAGAAACAGGAGATTGAAAAGATCGACCCGGTAACAAAAGAGCCTGTGATTGGGGATGATGGACAGCCGGAAACAGAGATCGTGGAGATGGTGATACCGAGATTCCGTGTAACGACAGTGTTTGATGTCAGCCAGACAGAGGGGGAACCGATCGCAGAACTGGAGGTGCCGGAGCTTACCGGAAGTGTACAGTTTTATGATACGTTCATGCAGGCATTGCAGAATATTTCTCCTGTACCGATCCGCATGATGAATGTGGAAGGGGAAGCAAAAGGCTATTATCACCAGACAGAAAAATATATTGCGATAAAGGAAGATATGAGTAATGTCCAGACGATGAAAACCGGAGTCCATGAAGTGAGCCACGCCTTGCTGCATGACCGGGAAGTAATGGATGCGGAAGGCGTCTTAAAAGACCAGACAACAAAGGAAGTGGAAGCAGAAAGTATCGCTTACATAGTCTGCAACCATTTTGGTCTGGATACTTCAGAATATTCGTTTACCTATATCGCCAGCTGGTGCGAGAGCAGGGATATGAAGGCATTGAAAGCATCAATGGATACCATCCGAAAAACATCTTCAGAAGTCATTGAGAATATCGAGGCACAGATGCACGAATTGGAAATGGAAAGACCAATCCGGGATACCTTCCATAAGGAAGATTTGATCCTGCATCTTTCGGGCAGCATGGGTTCCGAGTTTACTTATGATCTGATTGAAAACATGAGCAGGGAACAGTTAGAACAGAATGTGGGTGAATACGTCCGCCTTCTGGAAAGTGGTGAGATAGAGGAAAATGAGAAACCACTGGAAAGTTTTCTGGAAGAAAAAGGTGCTGCCGTCACACCACTCTATGACAGCAGTGGGCACGGAGAGAACTATCCGATTGATTTTTATGATGTGGAATATGATGCGGACACAGGCGTTACTTCTTTTTCTGACCTTTCTCCGAAAGATCAGGCAGAGATGTTGGTGCAAAAAGCAGAGTTTCCAAGAAATATTTTTTCGGAAAATGAAAAGGCATTTGTAAATGAATATGCAGAAACCTTCCCCGGACAGGTGGAAAGACTGAATGACCTGGTATGGGATATGAGGGAATCTTACGATGAAGCCGGTTCAAAGCTGGTGTATGAAGTGATCCAGGCAGCAAGGGCAAACTTCCCAGTGAAGGAACCGGAGATTGCAGAAGAAACAGCCATGCAGTATGCCCACCGTCTGATTGAAACGGCAGAAGCTGCAAATACAGGAAATTTCACAGATTCCCAGAGAAATCTTATTGTGAATTTTGCATATAAGATGGATGACAAAGACGAAGTGCTTGGACTGGGGAACCGTATGATGACCGTAATCCGCAGACCGGAAAGTGAATATACGAGAAACCTTATGAATGAAACACAGGCACAGATTGACAATTTCCCAGATGGCATGATCGGTTTTACGGAAATGCACGAGGCAGGAATCCAGTTAGACCATATGCTACCGCTTACGAAAGACCGGGCATATGAATTATACCGTGGAGGGGCAGAAATTTACATCTTATATGGAAATCCAGAGAATCCACAACGGGCAGAACAGGTGCTTGTGGAGACGGAAAATGAGATTTTTGGATATGACGGTATCTTTGGAATCACAGAAACAGAATGGGAAGTCCAGAAAGAAAGAGAAGTCTCTGCCACAAAACAGGAAGCACTGGAACGGCAGAGTGCAGAAAAGATTGATGAGACACTTCTTCTGCATGGAGAAAGCAGAAGGTTTGCTATTTATCAGATGGATAGTGGAGATGAGCATACCTATCAGTTTATGGGAATGGAATCTGCAAAGAACCTGGGCTATACCATTGATGGAAAGGATTACCGGATGGTTTATGCAGCACCGTGGATGCCAACAATCACGTTAGACAATATATTTGAACGATTTAACATTGATCGACCGGAAGATTTCCGTGGTCATTCCTTATCGGTAAGTGATGTGATCGTGATAAACAGGGGTGCAGAGATCACAGCCTATTATGTAGATTCTTTTGGATTTCAGGAACTTCCGGAGTTTGTCCAGCAGAGAATGAATATGCTGGAACATAATTCCGTCAGGGCATATCCGCCAGTTTATAAAGAAACATTGGAACAGGCAATGGGAGAACGGGATGTAGATGCCTATCTGGATTCCAGAAAGTTAAACCTGGACTGCAAGAAAGCAATCGAGGATGTTATCCGGGAGAATTTTGACGGACTGCACTTAAAGCAGGGTGCGGCAAAAGAAGTCGTGGAACGCTTTGGGGAAGAACGTATGAATTTTGTTATGGCAAACACCATCCGTGAACTTTCTCATGATGGAAGATTTTCCAGACAGAACAAAGACTGGGCAGAACATATCGAGATTCCGGAAAATATCAATCAGGGAAAGAATCTGAATCAGGATTATGTGATAGAAAGCCACCCGGCGGTGTTAGATGGATTTATTGATATGGCAAGGGCAGAGATCCGTATGCAGAAGATTGAACAGGCATTAGATGAAGCGGAAGTCACCATTACAGAAGATACCAGAGGATTTGAAGCAGATGGACATGCGGGAACCTGGCATACAGTAGATGAAAGAGAGTATGCAGGGGAGAAGTTCTTCTTCATGGAGCATGATGAATATGGTTCAGATGTGGCAGGGATTATCGTATCGGAACATGGTCAGCTTGTCGCAGAAGATCTCTGGAATGGGTATGATGCCGGAGCATTGGAAGCTATTTCAGAACATCTGCAGGAGAAAGGGATTTCTGTAGAGAGACTTATGCCGGAACTGGAACCGGATGAACTGGCATATAAGATTGACGATAAGTATTTTGCAATCCAGAGAACAGAGGAAGGCTATGATTATACCTTTTATGCTTTGGATTACGATGAGATCGACGGCGGTGCTTATGACAATCCTGATATTTCTATGCGTCAGGCAATGGAAGATATTTTGGAAGATGAAGATATGTCCCTGGAAAATGCAGTTCCCGTTGATTATGAGGACTTGATGGCAGAAGTAGAAGAAGCAGGCGAACGGCAGATGCAGCTGGCACAGTTATTAAAGAATTGTCCTCCAAGTATTTTTGAGGACTATGATCGGGAAAGAGCAGTGGATACCTGTGAGGGAATTGCAATGCAGTTTACCAAGAGCAAAGGGTATCTGACCGTACAGGCAACGGAAGAAGGCTATTTTTATATTTTTTATGATTCTGACCTGCACGAAATCCATTCCAATGATTATGATGATCCCAAAGCATCTGTTCAGAAAGCTACTTATGAAATCCTGAAAAGTGAAAGAATGGATGATATGGAATGTGTTAAAGTGGACTATAAAGAATTTGAGGCAATGACCATCCAACATTCAAAGGATTTACTACAGGCAGGTGAGCTTCGTGCGACTTCTGAGATTGGAAGAGATGAAGTAGCATTAAATGGTCTTAGCAGGGCAGAAGTGGAACGGGGTGTCTTGTATCACACACAGGGTATTCTGGAAGAGATGGGACTGGAAAATGAAGTAGAGCTGCTTGCTGCAAGGGTGCATGGTTCCAGAAGCAGAGAGGAACTTTACAGAGATGATTCTGACCTTGATGTGGTGCTTTCTTATCGTGGCAATATCCGGGAGGACAGTTTCTTCAATGAATTAAATGCTCATGGTATAGCAATGGCAGGTATTAAGGTGGACATCAATCCTATTGCCGAAGAAAGAATCACTCTGGCAGAATATATGAAGGAAGCAGATGCTTACCTTGATCAGCAGGAGATCAAAAAACTGGCGGCTGATTTAGATAATTTCAGCTATGAATATGACACTTACGAATATAAAGATACCGTTGAGAACAGGGAAGAACAGGTGGAGAAAATCACAGAGGACATTTTGAATCATAAAACAGGGTGTTTAAAGGACTGGCTGGTTGAAGTATCGGAAGAATCTGATATAGACAGTGATGTGATAACTGCCCGGTCATTACTTTCCCGTCTGGAAAATGCAGAAACCCTTTCTATCTTTACCAGACAACCAGAACAGGAACAGCCAGAAGCTACGATTACTTTTTATGTGGCAGAGTGTATGGAGTTTCCGGTCATGGGAGAATACCATAATAATCTTACTCTGGAAGAAGCGATTAAGATTTATGAAAGTATTCCGGCAGATCGACTACATGGAGGCAAAGGGATTGGTTTTGACCTGCAGGACGGGGATAAAGATTATTCTGGAGAGTACGAACTGATGTGTTGGAACAGAGTAGACAGGGAACTGATAGATATGATTCCTCATTATAAGGAAAGTCCATTGGTACAGAAAGCAATTAACGATATGGAAAAGTATCTGAATGAGAAACATGGAAAAGTGCAGGAAGCAGAACAGACTGTGGAAGTGAAACAGGAAGTTCCAGAAGCACCAGTCAAGAAAGAATCCGTATCAGTAGAACCGAACCAGACGCAAAAGAAAGAGCCTGTAAAGGGCGAAAAAGGGGAACTGAAAAAATCTGTGCTGCAGTCGTTAAAAGAGTTCCAGGCAAGAGTAAAAGCACAGGAGCAGAAAGAAATGGCAACTGAAAAATCAAAAGAACATAAGAATGGGGATGTAGAATTATGATGGATCTGGCAATGAACTTTGATACAGACGAATGTTTAGTGACCGCAATGTTTGATAAAGGCAACCGAAATGATACGATGGAAGCCATCGACAATATCATTCCATTTCTGAAAGGGGATGCGGATATGATCGGGCTGGTCTGCAATACCATAAGAAAGCTGTTCTGCATGAGTGATGAAGGCTATGAGATTTTTCTTATGGATCTGGAAGATTATAAAGTGGATTTGGAAGATAATTATAAAAAATAGAGAATATTTTGTGTGAATTAGTGTTAGATAGAATTTATTTAAATTGGAGAAAGTAGCCAATCCGATTGAGAAACTGGCACATATTATTAATATGATAAATTTTATTATTGACTTTTAAATTTCACAATGCATCATAGTAAAATAAAGCGAGTATGTAAAAGAGCAGTGTAATTAATGATATAATAAAAAGCAAGAAAAATATTTTTGACTATCTTTTTGTACAATTTATTCGTTATATATAATAGAAAGTGCTTTCAGTAGAAAAAGGAGGAAAGAAGTGGATGCAGATTTTCTTTTGATTCACAAAATGAAAAATGGTGATGAAGAAGCTATAGAGGTATTCGTAAAAAAATACTATTCAACTATACGGAATTATTGTCGATTACATACATACACAGACTGTGATGCAGAAGATATTACTCAAGCAACATTTGAACACTTTTTTCGATCATTTAGATCATATCATCATTTGGGAAAGACTGCTAATTATTTGTATGTGATTGCTCGAAATTTATGTCGGGATAGTTATAAGAAAAAAAGAGATATTGTGATGGAAGCGTTACCAGATAAGGGGGAAAATCCAATTGCTGTAATTGAGAATAAAATAGATATAGAAGAATCAATAAAAAAACTTCCAGAAGATTTGCAGGAAGTAGTTATTCTACATTATTTTCAGGATTTGAAATTAAAAGAAGTAGCAGATATTATTGGCATAGGACTTCCTCTTGTAAAATATAGGATAGGAAAAGCAAAAGAATTGTTGAGTGTTTATCTGGGGGATAAGAAATGATGATGACAGTTGATGAAAAACTGCATGCGTATGCAAAAAATCAGAAGGATAGAAATATAGATGAGAAAAAATTACAACAGACCATTATAAAATCGAAAGAAGCATATTGGGATGGAGAAATCGAAAGAAATATGTCATGGTTAGAATTTTTATATCAGCAAGCTTCGTATATACAGAAGCACTGGTGGTTTGCTCAAGGGGCAGTATTACTAATCCTTTGGATGACAATGTTCTTATCAGACAGTAGTATTTATACAAGGCGCTGCATGGGGATTTTGGCACCGAGTTTTGTAATATTGATACTTCCGGAACTCTGGAAAAATAGAAGCAATGGGGCTATGGAAGTAGAAGGTGCAACATTTTTTTCCATAAAGAATATATATGCCGCACGAATGCTACTCTTCGGCATGGTAGATGTTTGCCTATTGAGTGTGTTTTTGATAACCAGCACTTTTGTGTTACAGATTGCATTTATGGATATCTTAATACAATTTATTTTGCCAATGAATGTGACATGCTGCATATGTTTTCGATTACTTTGCAGTAAAGGAGATGATTATGTATCTTCCACATTATTTTCCTGTCTGATTTGGATCGCTGTTTGGACGCTTGTAGTTCTCAAAGATAGTATTTATGAGCATATATCTACATCAATATGGTGTGGAATGATGATATTATCTGTTTTATATTTGTGTTACAGTATTTGGCGAGTATGGAAATGCAGTGAAAGATATTACGAGAGTAATGGGGCAAGTGTATAAGACTATTATGGTGTCAATTACGAGAAATCACACAACGGTCGTAATCAGAGAAATGTGAGGAATTTGATTATGGAATTAGAATTGAAAAAATTAACAAAAGAATTTCAGGGATTTAAAGCAGTTGATGATATCACGCTGACGATGAGTAATGGAGTTTATGGGCTTCTTGGTGTCAACGGTGCTGGAAAAACAACGCTGATGAGAATGCTCTGCACACTTATTAAACCTACTTCGGGAAGCATATTATGTGATGGAAAAGATATTTTTGCATTGGATGGCGAATATAGGAGAATTCTTGGTTATTTACCTCAAGAATTTGGATTTTATCCGGAGTTTTCGGTTCATGATTATTTAATGTATATTGCGTCAATTAAAGGAATGCGAATAAGTATTGCACGAAAGCGTGTAACAGAACTTCTGCGGCAGGGTGGGGTGGCTAAAATGCAGAATAGAAAAATGAAAAAATTGTCTGGAGGAATGAAACGCCGTGCAGGGATTGCCCAAGCTATGCTAAATAACCCAAAGATTTTGATCCTCGATGAGCCTACTGCAGGTCTGGATCCGAATGAAAGGATACGTTTTCGAAATCTGATCAGTGAATTGTCACAGGATCGTCTCGTGCTATTATCAACACATATTGTGTCGGATATTGAATACATTGCCAACCAGGTGTTATTGATGAAAGATGGAAAGATTAGCCATTCAGGAACACAAGAAGAGATTATTCAGTCAGTACCAGTAAAAGTATGGAGTTGTGTAGTTGCAAATAATGAAGTTGAAATGTGGCAAAAACAGTTTAAAGTCTCAAATATGAAAACACTTTCGGATGGAATAGAATTACGCATTTTGTCTGAAAAATCTCCACACTATAATGCGAAAGAGGAAACGATGACTTTGGAGGACATATTCTTATATTATTTCGGAGAGAAAACAGGTGATGATTATGACGTATTATGAAATAAAAAAAGTTTTTTCAAAAAAAGGAAGTAAGGTTGCGCTGATATTTATTTTTATTGTAATTTCAGTAGTCTTGTCTTTTATCATCGGGGATAATAAATATGTGAATCGTAATGGTGATGCGGAAAGTGGAATATCGGCTATGTTAAAGGTTCGTGAGTTGAAAAAAGAATGGTCAGGAGAACTGACAGAGGATGTGCTTAGAAAAATTATTGAAGAAAATGTCAGGATTTCACAGACACCGGAAGCTAAGTCGAATGATTTTAGACAGACTGATATAGCATATAGTCAAAGACAGGGTTTCATGGATATAAGGGATTTACTAAATTTTGATTATGGAGAGTTTAACGATTATAATTATTATCTGGCAGATTCTCTTTCTCCTGATGAAGCAGTAGATTTTTATTCTAATCGTATCAAAAATTTGAAAAATTGGTTAGAAACTGATGGAAAGGATCAGTTTTCTGAAAAGGAAAAAAGTTATTTAATAAGAGCGTATGAAAAAATGAAAACCCCTTTATATTATGATTATCAAGCGGGATGGAAAAACTTATTTCAATATTCACCCTCAATAATTATGATTTTGACATTGGTATTAGGTTTCCTTTGTGCAGGTATTTTTTCAGGTGAATTTCAGCTGAAAGCGAATGCAGTTTTTTATTCTTCTTATTATGGCAGAAATAAGGCTGTATGGGCAAAAGTGAAAGCAGGAGCAATCATAATAACGGCTATTTACTGGGCGGTTATGTTGTTATACACTATGCTTGTTTTGGGAATTCTTGGTGTAGACGGAGCAAATTGTCCCATACAGTCTAGTATGAGTGGGTGGAAGAGTATTTATAATATCACGAATGCTCAGGAATATATTTTGATAGTTCTTGGTGGATATCTGGGATGTTTATTTATGCAATCTCTAACTATGTTGGTTTCTGCGAAGACAAACTCATCAGTAATAGCGGTAATCGTGCCTTTTATTTTGATTTTTCTTCCATCATTTTTATCAGGAACAAGTCTACCATTATTAAATAAAATTTTGGGACTTCTTCCAGATCAAATGCTTCAAATGAATCAGGTAGTTAAATTTTTTAACTTGTATGAAATCGGAGGAAAAGTGTTTTGCGCAGTTCCTATTTTAATAATATCGTACTCCATTCTGCTATTATTGATTGTTCCAGTTATTTATTTTATATATCGCAGAAAAGAAGTTTATAATTAGATGAAGAAACATCTGTTAGAGGGAGTGAAAACATAGGAAAAATATTATTATTATCGTTTAAAGATAGCGAAGAAGAAATGATAGAGTCTGTTCTTGCTGCTTTGAAAACCGGACGAAAT
>ENA-OPDJ01000874-OPDJ01000874.1-human-gut-metagenome-genome-assembly--contig:-NODE-874-length-19724-cov-12.149270_pt1 | contig 19724 bp, 21 predicted proteins | sample MGYA00241621_ERZ501505 | MGnify/ENA primary metagenome ERZ501505 (study PRJEB25962, sample SAMEA2042624) | human gut metagenome | biome: human gut; feature: human-associated habitat; material: faeces... | reverse complement strand
TTCTTCTTTTTCTTTATTACCCAAAATATCATTTTTTGCTGATAATAACGAACTGACAAAAATAATCAGGCAAATCACACTCGTAATAGAAATTAATATCGCCACTGCTTGACTTTCAACAGTTGTTGGACATATGTCGCCATATCCAATAGTAGTAAAAGAAATAATTGTATAATACAATAAATTCCATTTGGATATAGAACCACTGCTGCAATTATATGCCCCATCAAATGAAAAATATGTCCATAATACTAATAAATACATATTTAAAATTATCATTAATACAATAAGAAGCGAAGTAAATAATATCAGAACTCGATTTTTACTTTCTCGTTTATTTTTATCTTCAATAATACAGAATGGATTTTTAACAATTTTTATTAGAATTTGTATATTTAATATGTAGCATGATACTAACCCTACAAAGAGGAAAAATAAATTATCTCGCATTTCTTTTTCAGCAATGAATGAAAAAAAAGCTAATAAAGTAAGTAGTAAAAAACTACACATCATCTTTATTCCTATTTTTCTGTCTTTTACATCTCCAATAAGTTCAACAGTTTTAGAAAAAATTGCTAAGACGCATCCAAATCCAAAATACATAATCAATGATGTTATAATCCATATTAATACAGAGATAGCAATATTTTTTATCGACACTGTCCTACCATCTAACAAGCAACATTTTTGAAATGAAATCAAATAAAATACCATCAATAACATTATTCCTACAAACTTTAATAGAAATTTTAATATTGGACCTTGTTGGTTTACAAGTTCATAGTATACATTTTTTATCGCTTTAAATATCCGTTCTATTATACTTTTTTTCTTTTCAAATGTACAAACCGACACAATAACGAATACTATAGTTATAAATTTTATTACAAATGATATCATACAGTTCCCCTATCTTTTCATTATTCTTGATGGCTATTATTTTATTACTATTATTCAATTTCATCAATATCTCTTATGTTAGATATATACTTGCCAACACCTTTGCCTGCTCGATTGCCACTTTTCTTAGTTCATTGCACGGATGATTACAGGTACCTTACGATACCCCAGCTTCTCAGCTGCAAATTTTCTTCGGTGCCCGGATATGATCTCATATACTCCTTCCGGTCTTGGCCGGACAATCAACGGATTCAGTATTCCATATTTCCTGATGCTGTCCTGGAGCTCGATCATCTGACTGTCTGCCTGAACTTTGAACGGATGATTGGTAAAGGTTCTTAGCCGTTCCAGCTCGATCTCTACAACTTTTTCACCTGTTTCCCATTGCTCTGTTTTTTCTTCTACTGGCATTCTTCCTCCTTTTCCCTGAACGTAAAAAAGCCCGCCCAGATTAGAATTGTTTTTCATCTAATCTGAACGGACCTTACCGTCAGACTCGAATACTTCCAAGCAGGAATATATTGTTATCACTAATTTAAAACCCAAACCTCATCCTACACTGTAGCTGAACTCTCCGGGTGGCAATCCCAAAAATCATAATGGGTGGCAGTTTTTCATTTTCGGTGGCAGATTTTGTATCTACCGGTAATCTTCGGTGGCAAGTTGCCACCCAAAATCGCTCCAAAAACAAAATTGCAGTAATAATTGTGGTCAACTATTACTGCAAAAATGGCTGTTCCCAGCGGGAATCGAACCCACAACTAGCGCTTAGGAGCTCGAATCCACCTTGGAAACGTATATAATTCTGAGTTAATCCAAGTCAAGGAAAACCTTGATTTTTCTAACTATTCTGTAATTCCATGTCAAAATAAGAAAACGTAAAATCATCTGAGAAAAACGGTTTTCGCTGTCAAATCGCTGACATTGTCACCCTGAGGGTTCAACCATTCCGTTCCAATGGATTCATATATATGGCTACCATTCCAGCTACAACATAGCAGTAATGATAACACTGTTTTCTTATTAGATTACATATATTATAGCGTGTATGAGGTCGGATGTCGATGGTTTTTTGACCATAATTTACTTATACATATATAGAACTCACATACATTATGATATATGTAACCGACAATACTATATGGTTGCCCAAATCATACCCAGAAGTAAAGATTTAAATACAAACCGAAGTCTCCTTCATAAACTTCAATCTATATTAAATTTTATTACTCTATTAGCTTTGCATCTTCTATCACATTACCCTCGTAATCATTACACATCTTATCAAGATACATTATTTCAGAAATTTGTCTTTTATCATCCATATCTCTATATTCGATATTGAACTGCTTAAGTTCTCTATTTAATATTTCCTCTGATTCAATAAAAATATTTGTAAATAAACAAATACTTCTCTTTTGAAAAACTAATATTGTATCATTTTTTCTACGTATATAGGAATATTTACCTCCATAAAACATTTGGCCAATAACATCGAATGATGATAGCAAAGGGGTGTCCTCATACATATATACCGGTAATTGCCTAACCATCTTTCTCACTGCATTACTTTCTTTACATAAAAACTTTGTTTTGTAAAAAACAAAATGGCATTCAAATGATTTTAGAATATCAAATAGTGTTTGATTGTCTTCCTCAAAAAATATATAAATATATGATATTCTTTTACCCTCTTTCTCATCATAAACACAAATAACCTGAAACTCTTCAAAGCCTCTCATTCTGTTAAGAATATATACATATTTTCTTTCTTGTTGCTCTAATATTTGAATAAATTCCTCTAATGTTTTTATACGCTTGATAAAATGTTCCTTATCTTCGTTAATTCTAGCAGGTTTTGCGGAAAGCAATTCCGCTCCTTCAAAAAATATAGCTTGTTTTGTTCCTACTGACTCAACTCGTGTTACCAATCTATCCTTTATCGGATGAAATGCATACATTTCCTCTATTGCATCCATAGCTACTCCATGAATATATTGCACGTCATCCATCTTATCTAAACTCAAACTTCCCTCATAAACAGAATGAAAATCATTATTATTATCATTTTCTCTAAAAAAAAAGTTAATTAATATTTCAAATCTTTTATTTGGTGAATATCGTACATTATTGATTGGATTGCTAAAAAACTTAATCACATCTTTTTCTGTTCTGAACTTTCCAACAGGGATCTTACTCAAATCAACATTTAACGCAACTCGTGCTGTTTCTCGTAATATTTGAATTAATTGTTTCGCATCCTCTTGTTCACTAATTTTTCCATTTAAACAACATAATTTTCTAAAATGATTATAGTAAACATTATTTCTCATTTTTAACGAACCGATAGCATCAATATAATCTGACACTCCTCTAGATACACATCTAAGCATCAGTTCTATGTTCACTGCTACTCTCTCCTGCATGCGTCCCATGTATGAAAACAAAGCATTTTTTATTACATTACTTCTGTCATCTAGTATTCCATTTTTCTCTAGCATCATAACAAACTGACCATAAGATGTTGTGGAATATAGCAAACTGTGCGTAAATTCATGATTAATTACATCTAAAATACGATCCTTATTTAAGCCACTATCAATAGCTGTTCCGTTTGTAAATCGGAATTGTCCCTCATCGCCAATACTCATTTGTTACCTCCTTTTTTCAACTAATATTATAACATGCTTATACAGAATAATAAATATATAACAGACCACTACTGTCACCTACTCGTATTAAATTAATCCAACAAGTAATGAAACAAAGTTCCGATAAATGCAACACCGCCACCGACCATAAGTCGCTTCATTCCCTATGACTTTACTGATGTGCGATAAAGAAGTAATAGAAGTGTAAAAAATTTTGCCGTTCCTATCCGGCACTTGCGCATTGTGTCGGATAGGTCGGGCGGTTATTCGGGCAAGTCCACCTTGCCAACAAAAGAATAATAAATCTCAATGTCCTGTCTGCGGGTCTTGTTCTCGTCATAGCTGCACTCATGCACAACAATTTTCTCTACAAACTCCCGCAGCAGAGTAGGGGTAAGTTCTTCAAAGCTGGTATGCCGCCGGACAACATTCATAAACTTTTCTGCGTTCACGGTGGCTTCCTGTGCTTTGGAAAGCTCCGCTTGGATAGCAGCGGCTCTTTCTTTCAGCTCCCGTTGCTCTGCTTCATAGTCTGCCGACAGCTCTGTGAAACGCTCGTCTGATATGCGCCCGGTCACGCTGTCCTCATACAGCCGCTTGAAGATAGCGGATAACTCGGCTATGCGTTTCTCGGCGGCTTCCAGTTCCTTTTTCTTGGCGGCGTTCCTGCGCTTGCCCCCGTCCTCGTTCTGCTCAATCAAGAGCTTCATAAACCGGGCTTCATGCTTTGCCGCATAGCTTGTCACTTTCCGCAGATTGGAGAGTACACCAGCGGTCAAGAGGTCGGTGCGGATAAAGTGCGCCGTACAGTCATGGGTGCGTTTCTTGTAGTTGCCGCAGATATAACAGTCCTGCTTGCGCTTGTCTGTCTGGTATCGCTGCTGATACATGACGCTGCCGCAGTCCGCACAGAACAGTATGCCGGAGAACAAGCCCACTTCATCATAGCGGTTGGGGCGTTTGCGCTGCTTGCGAAGCTCCTGCACCCGTTCCCATGTTTGGGTGTCTATGATAGGCTCGTGGTGGTTCTCGAAAATCACTTGCTTTTCCGGGGGATTTTCTACACTGTGCTTGACTTTGTAAGAAAGTTTTTCTGTCTTGAAATTTACCAGACAGCCTGTGTATTCCCGGTTTTCAAGGATATGCACAACGGTATTGGTCGCCCACTTGCACTCATAGCCGGGGTGGTAGCGGCGGGTGCTGCCCGTCCTGCGGTATTCCAGCGTCCCCGGCGTGGGGATTTGCTGCTCCGTAAGCATACGGGCAATCTTGGTCGGGCCATTCCCGGCAAGGCAAAGCTGGTATATCTGCTGGACAACCGGCGCGGTTTCCTCGTCAACGATATAGTTCTCGTCCTCGTCCATGAGGTAGCCATATACCGGCTTGCTGGTAACGGGCTTGCCGCTCATGCCTTTTGCTCGTTTTACTGCCTTGATTTTCTTGCTCGTATCTCTCACCAGCCATTCGTTGAACAGATTTCGCAGAGGGGTAAAATCGTTGTCCATGCCGCCGTTTGCGCTGTCCACATTGTCGTTGACAGCGATAAAACGCACTCCCTTTTGGGGGAACAGCATTTCACTATTATAGACAAGAGCACAAAAAGGATAGGTACGGTGGGGATTAACCCGTCAGATTTTCCATTCAATTTCTACCTTTTCATTTGTTGCCCGGATGACCGTTATCAGTGCGTCCACCACCTGCCTCTTGTCCTCAAAGCTGACATTCTCCCAGTCATCCAGATACCCGGAAATGCTTTCCATCTTCTCCATCGGCACAGCGTCCGCAGAGAGTTTTGCAATCTCATTGGCAATGGACTGCCGCCTTGCGTCCAGCTCCTCAATTTTGCTGTTGGCATAGGAGAGCAAAACAGGGCTTGCGCCCGTCAGCGTGTCAAGCAGCTTTTCAATCTCGCTTTCTACCTGTGCCAGTTCCAGCCGCTTTGCAGTCAGTTTCGGGGAGATTTTTGCAGCCTTGTTCCGACCTGTCAGCGTCTTAAAATCTTTCAGCTTTTTAACCATCGCCCCATAGACTACCGCTTCCAGTTCGTGCAGCTTCACGCACCCGCAGCCGGGACACGCCTTGCTGTCCGCATGGACGGTGCAGCGCAGGTAAAGAATACCGTTGGAGTGCGCTGACATGAGCGCATAGCCGCATTTCCCGCATTTGATTTTTCCCGCCATCCATGTGTTCCGGGCTTTCCTTGCGGGCTGGTAAGTGTGGCTGGCAAGCAGCTTCTTCCGGCATTTCAGCCACAGCTCCGATGGGATAAACCCCTCATGTGGAGCCAGTACCAGCGTCTGTCCTTGCAGGTGCTTGTGCTTGTCCTCTGTATTCCCCTTGCCCTGATAGTAATAGCAGCCGTTTGTCCCGGCAAAATCTGTTGCTTCATTGACTACCACCGTACCCTGGCTTTTGAAGAACTCGTACATATCGAGGTCGGCCTGCGCGTAAATGGGATTTCTCAAAAGCTGGGAGATAAAGCCCCGTGTCATTTCCTTGCCGTAGATCAGGATGCCCTCGTCGGCAAAGTAACGGGCGATGTCCCCGAAAGAGGTTGCGGGCTGAGAGTACATTTCAAACATCAGCTTTGCAATATCTGCCGTTTCCGGGTCAGGCTTCATCATTTTTGTGCGGATGCCCTCAATGGTGGTCGGCTCCAGTTGGAAGCCGTAGGGGGCCGCGCCGCTCATGTGAAAACCGTGCTGGCAGCGGGAATAGTAGGCATCGGTCACGCGCTTCTGGATGGTTTCACGTTCAAGCTGGGCGAATACAATGCAGATATTCAGCATGGCCCGCCCCATCGGGGTGGACGTGTCAAACTTCTCCGTGGAAGATACGAACTCAACATTGTATTCCTGAAAAGTTTCCATCATGGTTGCGAAGTCCAGAATGGAACGGCTGATACGATCCAGCTTGTAGACCACCACGCGCTTGATCAAGCCCCGGCGAATATCGGCCATCAGCTCTTGGAACTTGGGCCTGTCGGTGTTCTTGCCGGAATAGCCCTTGTCGGTGTACTTGCGGAAATTGCCTCCTCTCAACTCATACTTGCAGAACTCAATCTGGCTTTCAATGCTGATACTGTCCTTGCGGTCAACGGACTGTCTGCCATAAATGGCATCTTCACGAATAATCATTTGGTGCTCCTTTCAGTGTAGGAGCTACCAAACCTTACACCTATATTATACCTCTGGCAGCCCCGCATCTCAAGGATGTCCCGCATTAGTGCATCTGCGCCCGTCCCGGCGCATACTTCACAAAGACCTCATACAGACAGCTTTCAATTTCACGCTTGCGCTTATCCCGTGCTCGGGGAGAGAGCATCGGGGTCAGGTTTTCCACGGTGATGGATTTGCCCTGAAAAGACGCGGTTTTGACTTCCTTGTGATAGCCGACTCTTGCCTCCGTCATCTGAAAACCTCCTATAAAAATCAGCGATGTGAATAGATTTGATGGTTTCCCGTTGTCCGTGGGGAAACGTGAAAGGACGGCACAAAAGCGCCGTCCTTTGACCTTGCCCCACCTCTGGCCACGATGACCAGAAGCAGCGGGACAGTTGTGTTCCGTTTCAATCCACAAGATAGGGAGCCGCCGCGCCGGAATGGTTTGGGCTGTCATAAGACAGAAAGACCCGGTTTGACGGCTCCTTGTATGATTGTTGTGTGCCGTATTTGCCACGCATCCCCGGCACGGGGAGTATTCCAGACCGCCGATGGCTTCGGCTGCATAGCCCCGCGATACCGTTTCGCCCATAACGGGCGGCGCATTCCGCAGGGACTCCCCCGCAAGTCCGTGGGAGGGCGTGAGCAAGTTTCATTATCCACCGCGCTGTCCTCGCGCCCGGATTGCCAGCACCGGGTTAAAGGCTGCGTTGATCGCTCGGCCAGCTTGTCCATCACCTCCTGAGCTGGCTGTCGTGGCGGCGCACCTTACGTCGCTATCACGCGGTTTTCGTATCTGAAATACTGTCTATTCAGTTGTCAGCGAGTAGGAAAAATCCCTCTCACCAATTAGGAGGTTTAGAGGGCAAAGGTTGCTCCCCTCAGATGGTATTTTCCAAAATCTTTTTCAGATTTTGCAGCCCCTTATTGATGGAATGGCAAACGCGGCCTTTATCCGCGCCCTCAGCGGCGGCGATTTCGGCCTTGCTCATACCGAGAATGTAGTGCCGGTAGACGCGCCGGGCCTGAACAGGCGGGAGTTGGGCGAGGGCATCATACAGCGCCAGCCTTTCCTCCTGCGCATCCATATACTCCTCCGGGGTCATGGGGCTGCGGAGTACATCGTCCTCAAAGCCGGGGGTGCTATCCAAAGAGCATTCGGCATTTCTGCGCTTTTGGCGCTTGTAGCTGTCGCACAGGCGGCCTCCCATAGAGAGGGCGGCGGCGATCTCGTCTGAAACCTCCAGCGTCACATCTTCGGTCATGTATGGGTAATATCGTTTCAGGTTGATAATGGTCATAGCTATGTCCTCCATTTCAAAATTGTTGGTTGGAGCAGATTGAAATGGAGAACAGGCGGCCCCCGGCCCCGCGGAGCCTCTGGCCACCGTGACCAGAAGCGAGGGGGAGGATATATAAAAGCGCCCGCACAGCATAAAGCCATACGAGCGCATGAAAATACGTTTTCCTTAATATACTGCCATATTTCGCATCCATAGCCGGAATAACCCGGAGGGGGAGCTACGCTTTTTTTAACTGATGCAGATCATGGGTACTGTGAAAAGCAAAAATGAACACGGCGACATCCTCCTATATGCCGCCATGCCGTCTGTTAATATGGTGGCAGATTTGATCTCAAATCAAACCTATCACCGCAAAGTGTAAGTAAGATAAAGCCAATATGGAGTGTATATGAAATGGCCGGTTCTCGCTGAGAGAACCGGCCCAAGTGAGAAACTTATTATTCGGCGGAACCATTGTTGAGCAAATCGTCCGCTTCTTCCTGTGATATATTTCCCGATGAAACTTGCTGCTCCAAGTATTCCTGCACAGCTTTAGTAGCAGCGTCTGCAGTATCAAAATGGCCCAAATCAACTGTCGAACCGTCAGGTAAAGTAATGATTGTCGATCCGGGAGCAGACGCTGGTTCAGCGTTCCACGTTTCGGGGTCAAAAGCGCCAGAAATGATACCACCGTTGGATAATTCCATAGATTTAGTAAAATGATACCCCTCTTTCATAAGCGAAAGCTGATCCTGCCAGCTTTCATACAGACTATCTACATCTTCCTGTGTCCATTCGCGACACACATAGCTGCCGTTGTCATCTTTGTAATAGAAGGATTTGTCCTTATTGTCCGCCAGCTTTTGAATTTGGTCACGCTGCTGCTCCATCCAATCTTCAAATTCATCAATTTCCCAATACTCCAGTTGGGTATCGGATGGGCCTCCTGGCAAGCAGGTTTCATCAGCTATCACATCAGATGAAACCTGGGTGCTGGTGTTCATAGGAGCAGCTTGATCCTCTCCCGAATTACGCGGTATTTCTGGTGCGGAAGTGACGTTTGCAGTACACGCGGATAACATCAGGCAGGTAAGCAGAACAAGTGATATGGCTATAACCATACTTTTTTTCAGCGGTATTTTCATAGTATTACCTCCATAATTGGTGATTGCACATATTCTTCTGTGCAATGATAATCTACCATCTGTGTATGGAGCATATATGAAACCAATATGGAAGTATATTTTATTTTCGCATAGCAAAGGGATGGCATCAGGATCATCAAAAAGTAATGGTAAACCGCATTCCCAATGGTTTTTGCATGGGTTCCAATGAGTAGGAAAGTTTCAAAGTATCTAAAATCGAGGCCACTATGTATAACCCAAGACCATTACCACCATCATTCTGGTTGCGGGCATAGTCGGGGCGATAAAATGGTTCAAATATATGTTTTAGATGCTCTGCTGAAATTGGCTCACATTCATTTTCGACTATCAATTTACGGCCATCAATGCGGACAAAAATAGAGTGACCAGGCAAGGTATAAGCAACAGCATTGGAGAGAATATTTGAAAATGCTCTTGCAAATGTTTTTGGGGGCAAGGTAATTGTAAAGGTTTCAGGGAAAGCCTCTTGAAAGGAAATTCCATTTGCCTGAGCAATCAAGCGATATTGTTTACACAACTCTGATAAATAGCAGTCTACGGCTAATGCTTGCGGTTCCTCCGCCGCCGTTGTGCCAAGTTTGGATGCGTCCAATACCTCTGAAATCATTTTACTGAGTTGTTCTGTTCGTTCTTTGCACAGTGGCAGATATTCTTCATAATCGCTGTATTTACCAACCTTTAAGATCATATTTTCCAACATGGCATTCAATGCTGTAACCGGAGTTTTTAGCTCATGGGATGCCGAACGTAGAAAGTCAATTTTTTGCTTTTCGGCTTCACTAACCTTATCTTTTTCCTCTTGCAGATGTTCAATCGTGCTCAATAAATTTTGATATAGTTGGTTGATTTGATTGGCTAATATTCCAATCTCGTCATTGGTTACAGTCTTACACGCTGCTTTGCGATCCAAAACAGCCATGTGATTAGTTGCATCTAAAATACCCTTGATGGGATTTGTTATTGCTTTTGAGAAAAAGTAGGCACATAAAAGTGAAACTACAATACAAATTACTACGGTATAGGGTAATGAGCGCAATATTGTGTGGGCTATTTCTGTATTTCTTGGAATGGCAGCAGTCTTAATTGCTGATGACATCCCATCGACATAAGTTCCCTCTGATAAGACCGAATTTTCTCCCATCATCGGGGCGAGAAGATAAATCGTTCCGCTGGCAAGCATTGTTATGAGTAATAATAGCGCCAAGGTATAAATAAATATTTTGGGAAAGAGCTTTAACTTTTTCATGTTTCTACCTCAAATTTATACCCGATCCCTTTCACCGTAACAATACAATCAAGGCGAAGTTTTTTGCGTAAGTTCTTAATGTATGTATCAATGGTACGATCAATAATAGGGTAATCGGCCCCCCATAGACTATCCAGCATTTGAGATCGAGTAAGCACTAAACCTTTGTGTTCAACCAGGAGCTTTAGCAAATCAATTTCTTTTGGGGTAATGTCAATTTTCCCCTCGGGGCCTTTAGCTGTGTATCCAGAGAAATCAACTGTTACATCCCCAAAAGTCATAATATCAGGTGAAACTGTTTGCCCGCTTCGCCGTAGGAGGGCAGTAACTCGCCGCCCAAGAAGAACCATTGAAAAAGGTTTTGTAATGTAGTCATCAGCCTGTTCATCGAAACTTGTAACTTGAGTATATTCATCACCGATTGCGGTGAGCATGAGGATTGGCACAGAGCTTTTTTGTCTAATCGTATGCAACACAGCAAGTCCCGTCTTTTGAGGAATCATAATATCCAAAATAATCAGATCAATACTACTGCACTCGAAAAGCTGTAATGCTTCATCACCGTCATAGGCCGAAAGCATTCGGTGCCCAAAAGATTTGAGATATTCGGAAACTGCGTCATTTGTTTGTCTATCATCTTCCACAATCATTATCGTTGCCATAAAAACACCTCCTTGTGTAGTCTACCCTTAACTTGTGGAGTGTATATGAAATTACCCAAAAACATTATATCTCCATTATCTGTGTCGATCAATGTTGCGTGGTGAAATTAAATACTACTACACATAAAATTGTATTTCGTTCTCATGCAAAAACCTGAAATGTAAAATAATATAGGGTGATATGAGAATGTACCAATACGACAAACATCTTGACTTTCACGCCCTGGGCCGTGAGATTAAACGCAAACGGGAGGAAAAGGGCTGGACGCAGGAATACCTGGCCCAGCTTGTGGATCGCACCCCGCGCTCCATCATGTATATGGAGAACCGGGGCCAGAAACCAAGCCTCAATGTTTTTTACCAGCTTGTCACCCTGCTGGAGATTTCCGTGGATCAATTCTTTTTCCCAGACAAGCGCAACGGAGAGAGCACCTGCCGCAAACAGATAGATGTCATGCTCAACGCGATGGACGAAAAAGAACTAACCGTAATGAAATACACAGCAGAGGGACTGCAAAAAGCCCGTGAAACGGAGGATGCGTAAGAGAAGCACGCGCCTCCGTTTTTTCATGCCATGTTGCGGGGGTGCGCGTTTTGGCAAGCAATTCGGGTGTGGCCACACTCCGAAATTTTCACAGGCCGCAGGCCCGTGAAAATGCTTGTTGGGGAGCTCCCCAAACCCGCTGAACTTCTGGACACTTTGTCCAGAAGTCCCGGCGCAAGCGCCTGTTGTCGGCGGCCCGAAGCTAACGCTCCTGGGCCTTATTTTTTTGCTCGTCCGCGTGGCCGAGCAGGTGATCGATATTTGCCTTGACTGCCACGGCCTGCCGCATATCCGCCTGGGCCTTGCGGTATTCCGCATAGAGGGCCTTTTTCTTTTCAGAGAGCTCCCGGTGCTGCTTTTTCAGCGTGTCCATTTTGGGGAGCTTTGCCCCGCCCAAAAGCTCACTCATAGCCGTCTTTGCCGCCCGGTAGTCTGCCAGCTCCGCCTCATGCTGGGCCAGATATTTTCTGCTATACCGGGCCGCCTTGTAGCCGTCAAACACAGGCCGCGTCTTTGCATACTGCACCACCGCGCCCATGAGCTCGGAGGTTTTGGAAAGGGCGGCCTCCGTGTCCCGCAGCTCCCCGGCCAGCTTGTGAGCCAGATCCACCGCCGCCTCGGTGCTTGTCGCAAGAGCCTCGTAATCGGAAAGTCCATGCTCCCGGAGATACAGGAGCGCGGCGGCCATCTGCTTTATGTTATAGACTTTGGCCCACCGTTCATAGGCCGGGCCCTTGCCCTGGGCCATGCGCTCTTGAATGTCGATGATCAGATTGACGCGCCGGGGCGGAGCTGGGCCGTCCTTCGGGAGCTCCGGGATCGGACGCTCCCCTGCAATCACTGCCCGGATGTCACCGGGATCAAAACCGGGGCCCAGGACAGAAGCCCGCAGGCGGGTGTACTTATCCTGCCCAGGAGCCAGGAACGAGATCACGCCGCCCCGCCCATGCTTCACCGCAAAGCCGGACTCCTCCATGAGCCGCAGGAACGCCGGGAAGTCAGCGGGATTTTTCCCCAGGGCCTCCACGATGGCCAGCCGCACCCGCTGTTGTGCAGAGGGCGGTTTTTCCCCGATCCACTGGCCATAGTGAAGAAAGCGGCCTTTGCTGTGCTGTTTTGGATTTTGAATGACGGACAGCTCATGCTCGATGCACACCCGGTCAGAGAGCCGCCGCACCGCAAAGCTGGAGCCAATGAAATTATGAAACTTCCGGGAGCAGTCCTGGGCCGTGGAGTTGTAATAAATGTGATTGTGAATGTGGCCCTTGTCGATGTGGGTACAAACGAAAAACTGGTACTTGCCCTTTGTCCAGCGCATGGCCGTTTCATAGCCGATTTTGTTTGCCTCCTCCGGCGTGACCTCACCGGGAGGAAACGCCTGCCGGATCTGAAAGAACAGGGCCCCGCGCTCCACGGCCCGGCCCGTTTCCGCCTGGTACTGGCTTTTCGTCAGAAGAAACTCAGCGGGGGCCGACGCCGGATCGCAGAGGTAGGCAGACACGGCCCCCAGCTTTTTCGGATTGAGCCCGTAGGCAAACCGATCCTCCATTGTCTGAATAGCAGTTTTTCCCGCCGCTACCTTGTAGGGCCGGATGTAAGTTGTAGCGATAGCCGCACCTCCTTTCCCAGCAGAAAAAGCGGGCGGCGGTCTACTCCACCCGCCGCCCGGCACTTCTGGACAAAGTGTCCATAAGTATCAGCTCGACATAAAGTCCATCGCCGCATACTTTATCCCATGCAGACGCTCCACCAGCCAGCCGCCCAGGGCCGGGAGCCCAAAGGGGGAAACCAGGAACGCCAGCACAAACATGGCGATACAGCCTACTGTCTGCCCGGCCAGCAGGCAGAGGATCGCCAGCAGGGACAGGCCCACACAAGCCACAATGCACACCGCCCCCGCCACGCAGGACAGGAACGTAAGCACCGCCACAATGAGGATCAGGGCCAGGACAAAGGGAGCCGCGATGATTTTTAAGATTGTCCGCATGGTTCATACCTCCTACAAAAGTTCGTTATTTGCCTCTATATGTATATTATAACTCTGCGGGAGGGGGCCAACAAGGATGCCTCGGCTATCCCCACCTCTGGACAAAATGTCCAGAAGTCGAGATAGCCGGGGAACGGCAAAACCGCTCCCCGGCAGGTCAGAGCCGCACGATGGCGGAGAGCTTTTTCAGCAGATCAGAGAGAGGGCCCCATAGTTTTTCATAGTCCCGCTGGAGGGCTGTGATCTCTTCCGGGTAAATGCCGCCGTAGGTGTTGGCCTGGATCGCCACCTGGTTTAGATTGTTGGAGCACCGCCGCTGGAGCGATACCAACTCCCGCACGTCCGAAAGGTCAACATGGAGCACATACCCATTGAGGGCCATTTTCCGCATATAGGCCCCCATATTGCGGATGCCCGCCTCTGCCATGCGCTCCCGGATCAGCGCCAGCTCCTCCTCGGACACCATCACATGGAGATGGATCGGGCGGCGGCGTTTCTTTGTCACCGTTCCTCCCGTTCCAGGCTCCGGCAGACGCGGGGCGGCTCCTTTACCTTGTCCAGCGCCTTTTCCCGTTCCGGGGGCTGGGCGGGGATCGGCGTATTAAATACCCCGGAGAGCTGCAGAGCTTCCTGGTTGGCAAAATCCTGTTCACGCTTCTTGTCCATAATCGTCCTCCTATCTGTCGCCCCGGTCAGGGGCTTTCTTTTTGGGGCCGTCCGGGGCCCGGTGCTCCTGGGCCTCCTTTTGGGCCGCTTTCAGTTGCTCGGCAATCGGGGGCTGGCGTTTGGCCTCCTTGTGGGCCCGCGCCGCCTCCTGGCGTTCCACGCCACGGGCAAAGCTGGCCAGTTGCTCCGGGGTGACGTATTCTTTCACCACATAACTGCCGAAGTCCGGGTAGAACCACGTCAGCCGCTTTTGATCCGGGACGCGGTGAGCGTCCTCCCATTTCCCCACCACCTGGGCCTGGGCGTCCATCTGCCGCCGGATGTCTGGATTGTTGCGGGAGGGCCGGAGCTCATAGCTCCGTAGCTCCCCCTCGGTCAGCGGCGTATCATATACCACCTCGCCCCAAGCCCAGAACGCGCCGCCCTCTACCGGGAGCCGGCCATCATAGTTTTGCAGACGGATCGGGGCCTTGAAATGGTCTTTCGGAAATGTGCCAATAGAAACGGGCCGCTGGGTGGAGTAATACTTATATTTCTCCGGCTTTTGCATAAACGCCTCCTTTCCAAAATGTTGACAGCATCCGGGCCAAACAGGGGCAGACCGTAGAAACATACGGCCTGCCCCGAAAACGGCCACGGAAAGCCTTGTAAACCGGGGATTTTCTGGGGCCTAATTGTCAACACCCCAGCCCCGCTTTTTCCGCATATATTCCCGCTGCTGTCGGCGGTGGGCTTTCTTTGCACAGGCCGCCGAGCAGTAAGCCTGCCGCCGATCCGGGGCAACGGGGCCACCACAGACCGGGCAGGGCTTAAACTCCGGCCTGGGCCCCTCGGTCAAGAGGGCCGCCTCCAGCGCCGGATCAAGGGGCAGGACGGCCTCCCGGAAGTAGCGGCAGTAAGCACCTGTCCAGCACTTCCCGAACATATAGCACTCGCACTCCAGGGGCAGGCACCCGTATTCCTTGTCATAGTTGGCGCACCACTTTGTTACCAGGGCGCGGATTTTCTTTTTTTCCTCGCGTGTCAGTTCACGGGCCAAGCCGTCACCTCCCGCCAGCCGGGGCCCGCATGAGCTCCCGGTAGCAGGACACACAGCCGATGCCCCGCCAGTAGGGGCACCCGGAGCACCGGGAGCCCCTGGGCGCTTTCGGGACAGACGGGGCCTGGGGACGAGGCTTCTGCTTCATCATTTTTTCAAAGGGGTTGTCGGTAAACTTCATTTGTCCACCTCCTCTCCGTCATCGTCCTCCTCGTCCCAGGGCGGGCCGTCATCGTCCTCGTCCCCGTAGCCGTCCGGCCCGTCATAGTCCGGGAGCTCGTCGCCATAGTCCTCCTGGGGCTCGGCGGCTTTCTGCTGTTTGGGGCGTAGCACCTTGAAATAGAACGCCGCACCGCCGCCCACTAAGGCCACGGCCAGCACCGCCAGGAGCATCCCCGTATTGCCGCCCGTTTCCGGCTCGGCCTCCTCCGGGGCGGGCTCCTCGGTTTCCACGGGTTTCAGCTCCACGCCCACGCATTTTTCCATATTGACCGAGCAGACGGCGCATTCCGTATTCACAGCACCCGCCGCACATTTTTCCGAGCAGGAGCAGACCGCCTGCTCCACCCCGGCGGCCTCGGCTGCGGCCAGCAGATCGGCCTCGTCTACCACGCTGAAGAAGTAGGTTTCATACTGCTCGCCCTCCTCGTCCACGGGCTTGTCATAGTCAATGACGATATAGAACGTGTTGCCGCCGCTGGTCTGGACGGTAATAAACTGCTTGTTGGTGTGCTCGTCATAGAGCAGATCACGGGTCACAAGGTTGCCCTCTTCGGAAAAGCCCTCGCCCGGTTCGATGGTGGGCTCCGGCTCCGGGGCCGGGGTTTCCTCGGTCATGGTGGGATCGCCATAGTCCGCGCCCTCGCCGCCGTCCGCATAGGCATAGGCCGGGACGCTAAATCCGCATAAAAGAACGGCGGCACAAAGCGCCGCCGCCATCACCCGAAAGCGTTTCATTATTCGTTTTCCTCCTTTCCGCCGTCCCCGGACTTCTGGACACTTTGTCCAGAAGTGCCGCCGTCACGGAGCCGCTGGAGCACCAGGGGGAGCTCCTCCAGGGAAATGCTCATGCCCCGCACGATGTCCACGATCTCGCTGTTTTCGGCCTCCTGCTTGTTCTTTTCCAGCTCCTTGAGCCGGGCCTGCTGTTCGCTGATTTTGGCCTTGACCTTATCAATCTCGGCCTGGATTTTCTGGCTTTTGCTTACCGCCATAGATACCTCCTTGTCAGGGTAAACGCCCGTAGGCGTAGAAATGAGATTGCCAGTAGCTTGTATTTAAGTTTGCGTATTGGATGGGATCTCCACAGTGGATCATCATCCCGTCCCCCACATAGATGCCACAGTGGGACACGCCCGCCGTGTCATAGGTGCCGACAAAGAACACCAGATCGCCGGGCTTTGGACTGCTGGTAGGGGCGCAGATGTTATAGAGCCCCTGGGCCCCCAGGCGGCCCACATTCCAGCCGCTGTGATTGATGACCCAGGACACGAAGCCGGAGCAGTCAAAGGACGTGGCCGGAGAGCTTCCGCCCCATACATAGGGATAGCCCAGGTATTTCTCCGCCTCAGTGAGCATGGCCGCAAAGGTTTCATCGTCCAGATATTCCCTCGGCACGTCATATCCGGCGGGCGGGTTGGTAACGTATTTCCCCACATAGGCCGACTCCGGGAACAGGTCAGGCCGGTTCCCCAGGGTGGACATATAGAGGGAGTACCGGGACATCTGCTCCTCGTTCATCATTTCCAGGGGCAGATGGGAAAGATTTTTGTTTTCCAGCGTCACATAACAGATGTAGTAATTGTAGGGGACTTCCACATCGTAGGAGTTGCCCTCGCTGTCCGTCCGGCTTTCCGTCCGATAGCGCACCTCAACCACCACATCCTCGGTGAGAATGTACTGGCGGTCAAAGAGGGTTTCCAGCGTCCCCTGCACCTGTTCCAGCGTCCATGCCCCCTCGTGGAGCACAGACAGGATGGAGATCAGCACATAGGGATCGTGCTCAATGCTGTCCAAGTCGAAGTGGTACTCGTCATAGTCGTGGGTGCTTTCGTAGCTGTCCAGGTAATCCTGGAGCTCCGCCTCCATTCCCACATAAGCCGCCTCCGCCGCCAGCATTTCCTCGTCCTGGGATGGGTAGGTAGTCGCGCCCACCGCGCCCGCCCCGGCGTTGCCAAGCGTCACCAGGGAGGACGAACAGGACTGCATCATAAAGAGCAGGAGCACGCAGGCCAGGGCCAGCACCACCCCCACGGGATGCCGCTTGACAAAGCCCACCGCCTTTGCCCCGGCCTTTTCCGTGGCGGCGGCGGTCTTTTTCGCCGCGCCTGCCGCCCCGGTCTTGACCGCCTCCCGCGCCCGCTTCTGGTACTGCTTTTTCAAGCGGAGCCTGCGCCACATCCGGGAAACCGGGTTGCCGGACATTTCCGGGTGCTCCTGGGCGGCCATGCGGAAGTGATAGTCCGCCGTGGCCTTGACATATTTGGACTCGGCCCGCTGGACGGCCTTTGCCGGGTGTTCCCGGACTTTCCGCTTCACAAACCGGGAGCCATGCCGCAGGGCGGCCTCGCCCACCAGCTCGGAGCGGTGGGCCCCCTCGATGCCCACGTTTTCCTGCTCGTTTTCGTAAATCTTCCCATGCACAAAGCCGTGAACGGTTCCGCCAGCGGCGCGGCCCACCCGCCGGACGGGGCCCGGCTTTTTCGGGGGCTTCTGTTTTGCCAGCTTGCCCCTGGCCGCCTCCAGCTTTTCCCCGCGCTTTTCCATGCGGAGCTTAGATGCGGCGGCCTGCTCCTGCTTGCTTTTCTGCCGGAACTTTGACTTGTGGACACTTTGTCCAGAAGTGCCATCCGTCCCGGCACCGCCTGGGGAGCCGCCCCCAGCGGCCCCGGAAGAAGCGCCGCCGGGATCGGCGGGCTCCTCCCAGCAGCCGGGGCGCTCCCTGGGCTCCTGTTGGGGTTTATTCGGTTTTCGCTTCATTCTTCAAATCCTCCGGGCGGGTGGTGAGCAGGTTGTAGATCTCCCCTTTGGGGAACCGATCCACAAAGGGGATGGTCACATCGCCATAGAACAGCAGGCCCTCGCCGGAATTGGAGTGGGTGATATAGGAGAGCTGATGCTCGGAAATGCCGAGCTGTTTTGCCAAAATCGCCCGGTCACTTTGGGCCTGGGACAACAGGATCATAAAGTCGGTGTTGTCCAGAATGGCCTCGATCTCCCGGCTGGCCAAAAGGTCTTTCACGTTCTGCGTTAAAGCTGAGGGTACGCAGCCCTTTTTGCGGAGCATCTTCCACACGGCCACAAAGTAGCTGGCGGTGAGCGCGTCCCGGAGCAGGATGTGGAACTCGTCAAAGTAGCACCAGGTAGAAACGCCGTTGTGGAAATTCACATTGACCGCCGACGTTACAAAGTCGTTGGTAACGTGCATGGCGATCTTGCGGAGGTTTTCTCCCAGCCCTTTGAGGACGATGCAGACAATATGCGCCGTCAGTTTTACGTTGGTCTGGTGGTTGAACAGGTTAAGGGAGCCCGTACAGTAGAGCTCCAGGGCGGTTGCCACCCGGCGGGCCTCCGGCTCCGGCTGTTTCAGAAGCTCCTCGTACAAGTCCTGGAGCAAAGGCGGCTTGCCGTCCCCCAGGCCCAGGGCCATGTCCCGGTAAATGAGCCGCACACAGCGGTCAATCACGGTTTTCTCGATAGGTTGCAAACCGTCCTTGCCGCCCACCACCAGCTCGCACAGGGACAACAAAAAATCCGCTTTCATGGAAAGCGGGCTTTCATCATCGTCCAGATCAAGCTGGATGTCCATCGGGTTGATATGGCTGGGGGAGCCGGGGGCGATTTCCACCACCTGGCCGCCCAGCCTACGCACCAGCGGGGCATATTCCCCCATCGGATCGACAATGATAATGCGGTCTTTGGGGATGGCCAGAAACACGTTGATGATCTCGCGCTTTGCGGCGAAGCTCTTGCCGGAGCCCGTGGAGCCGAGATACAGGCCGTTGGCCGATTTCAGCTTTTTGCGGTCAGCCATGATGACGTTGTGGGAAAGAGCGTTCATGCCGTAGTAGAGGGACGGCCCGGCCATCCGCAGCTCCCTGGTCATAAAGGGGATAAAGATCGCCGTGGAGCTGGTTGTCATGCCCCGCTGGATTTCCACCTCGTTATATCCCAGGGCCAACGAGGACACGAAGCCCTGCTCCTGTTGCCAGTCCAGCCGCTTCAAAGCGCAGTTGTATTTCTGCGCGATGCCGCCCACCGTGAACACATCGTTTTCCAGCCGCTGGCGGGTGGGCGCGATATTGATAACCGTAAACGTCAAGAGAAACATCCGCTCGTTGCGGGATTGCAGATCGGCCAGGAGTTCCGCCGCGTCCTTGCTGAATGTAATCAGGTCAGGGGGCAGGATGTCGGGATCGT
>ENA-OPDJ01000863-OPDJ01000863.1-human-gut-metagenome-genome-assembly--contig:-NODE-863-length-19989-cov-3.272198_pt1 | contig 19989 bp, 22 predicted proteins | sample MGYA00241621_ERZ501505 | MGnify/ENA primary metagenome ERZ501505 (study PRJEB25962, sample SAMEA2042624) | human gut metagenome | biome: human gut; feature: human-associated habitat; material: faeces... | reverse complement strand
AAGAGTGAGTATATATGTTTCATAAATAATCAATATTAAAAGAATACACCTAAGCCAGCGTTTAGATCCAAGTACTTAAAATTAACCGTGTTGCATCCAACGCTAATAAATACAGAGTTCGTTATTTTCATCATCAAGTCAACCTCGGCAGCGACCCCTTTGTATGAGGAATCAATATTCCGGCACCATACCTCTCGTGTACTGTCGTAGTTTTCATAGGAATGGGTCGTGAACGAATGTAGTAAAGCTCTTTCACCATATCCCAAACCAACGGAGGCATATAACCACGGAAAGCATTTTACGATTAAACCGGCCGTTCCGGCTATACTATTTGTCTTCGAGGATTTACCTGTATTAAGCTCATAAGATTCCCCTTCCGAATTAGAGAACTTAATAATCTGCCCTTGGTTATTACATTCGTCCGTATAATTCATAAAAGACATATTCGTCTTGAAACGGACATACCAACCGAAGCGTTGCCCCATACCTCCTACCGTGATTCCATAAGGAGATTCGATCGAATACGAGTATCCCGCGAAAAACTCCATTCGTTTCTTAGGGGATACCGCCGCGGAATCTATTGGTTGGGCCTCCGGTTCCGCCGGCTTTAACAACATCTCTTGGTATTCTTTCCAATAGGTTGCTAGCTCCTCACTTTTAGGGGTTCCGATACCTTCCGAATAATAAATGATTAATTTAGAGATGGCATCCGGATCATCTTCCGTAGCTTTGACCGTCAGGCAGTTTAAACATTTATTCATCAAGCTACGCATGGAAGGCCGCATTCGCTCGTTGGAAAGCCAAATCGTAGTCAGCTGATCAATACTGTATGCGTCGCATTGCGATACGCCTTCCTCGTACCACATTTTAGCGTCACTATAATCAAGACGTTTCATCGCTTCATCTCCCTTACGGTTGTATTCCGTACGCTGTTGCGCCAGCAGTCCGAGGGGAAATACCGCACATATCATCAATATCCAAAGTCTTTTCATATAATAGGTAAATACATGTTTAGTTGTTCATAATATTACAATCAATAATAAGTAAGGCCTTCGCTAATCAATGATCCGTCAGAATTATAAATATCAAACAAATTGTCTTCCCGTTCGAATGCCCGGCCGTTATCCGCGATACCGACACTTAGGTATTTGCAAGGAATACGTTCCTCGGCTTTCGAATCGATCGCCCCGTATCTGTTATTTGACTTCTTGCGTACGATCTTATATCGTCCGAAAGCCATTTTCTCCTCATACAGGGCCTTTTTGTCCGCTATACGTTTCTCCTCGGTTTTCTCATCGCAAGCGATGATCAACCGGACTACCTCTTCCGTAAGTTTCGTATCCTTTGCCTCCGACAAATCTTTCTTAGCTCCCGAATAATCAGCTTTGGCCATTTTTTCCTTACCGGAGGCGATTAACGAGTTATATTTCTCATTCATCTCATTTTCCGATGGCTGATCCGGGAGAACATTCTCTTCTATCGTATGCTCTGTTTCCATAGGTCGTTTCTCTTCCACTTTAGGCTCTTGTTTCTCCGCTTTCTTTATCTCAGAGATAGGAGGTTCCGTATGTAGAACTGGGTGATCTGGCATTTCTACTTCTTTTGAGACATTGCTATCCGGCTCCACAGCTGAAGGTAAATCAATACTCTCGACAACCTCTTTTGTGGACCTATTGCTATGCACTAAAAGAGCCGTAGCGGATCCTACAACGACAAATATAGCGATTCCGATAGGAATTATTTTCTTTCTGGAATTATTCTTTTCTGTTATTGGCTCCACGGCAGGTGGATTAGCCACATTGACAACAGTCTCTTCATCATCCGATCCTACTAATTTAGAATCTACAGGTGATGAATAAACCACCGTTGTTTCCTCATTCACAATCTCGGGAGATGGACTTGGGACAACCTGAACTTCCTTTTCCGCTTGAGAAAAATCCAAAGACGCCAACATCTCGCCCACCGTCTCAAAGCGATCCGCAGGAATGATTTGCATCGCTTTTATGATAACAGCCTCTGTTTTCGGGCTGATCGCCGCATTGATTTCAGAGGGGTTTCGCAAAGGACGTGCGGCACGTAGTATAGATTCTGTAGGGATTGTTCCCGTTAACAGATTATACATCGTGGCTCCCAAGGAATAAATATCCGGACGGGGCGAGAACACTTGTGTTCCTTCGTTATCGTATTGCTCTATGGATGCGAATCCTTTAGAAAGGGTTAACATCGTAGTGCTGGTCTCTTCCTGCTCGATATCGTAACGTTTGCTGACTCCGAAATCGATCAAGCGGGCGTTCCCGTTCTTATCGATCAAGATATTGCTAGGCTTGATATCCAGATGCAAGATACTCTTATCATGAACGAATTGTAACGCCTCGCCAATTTGCCGTACATATTTAAGGACCGTAGCTTCGGGCAATATCCCGTTTTTCTCAAGCATATATTTTAGCGAGAAGCCGGAAATATACTCCATGGCAATATAAGCCGTATTGTTTTCCTCGAAAACCTCCAACACGTTTACGATATAGGGATGGTGAACTTCCGATAGGATCTTTGCCTCTTTGATCAGTTTTTCCTTGAACTTGTTAAATAAGACCTTTCCCGTCTCCGAATGTACTTTTACGGCTTGGGAACCGGGTTCTCTATAACAATAATCCTTGAAGAAATATTCCTTGACACAGATAGGGACCTCCGTCTTTACGGTACCTAAAGATCCTTTAACCTCTGTGTACCAAACTCCTCTGTAGGTTATGCCAAAACCACCTTGACCAACCACATGAGTAAGTCTGTATTTTCCGTTTTGAAGAAGATGTCCGTCTGGCAGATTCATAACCTTGAATAATTCCATTTAATCTGCCAAAAGTACGTTATTTATATAAAAGAATAAAGAAAAGAGAGAATATTTTGCTTAAAACCCATGCTATCTTCCACTTTTTGAATAGGTATGATATAAAAAGAAAAGTTATCCCGGGTCTTGCCGTCACAGGCTTCCATGAGGGCGTCCTTTATTTCCGGAACAGATAAACGACTATTAAATATCTCTGCGATCTTTTCATTCTTCAGTCTTTCAAGAACCCCGTCCGTACAAAGAAAGAGGAAATCGTCGGGTTGAATATCGTTCAAGGTAATAATGTCCGCTTCTGTTGGAGTATGAGTGCCTTGTATAGCCCGGATAATCACATTCCGCTGGGGGTAGGTTAACGCTTCTTCCGGAGTGATCTTACCTAATTTAACCAACGAATTTACCAATGAATGATCTTCTGTTTGATATAAAATCTCCCCCTTCCTCAGATGATAGATCCGGCTATCTCCGATATGAGCCAATACGATTCCGGAAGAAGCGATATAGGCCATGGTGAGCGTAGTAGCCATACCCATCGCTTCCGGATGCTCTTGAACATAGGAGTCGAAACAGACTTCCGCATAATGTACGGCTTTATGGATAAACTCAGGCGTGGGATCATCCTTTAGGAACGTAGAAAAGAAAGTTTGTATGGACTCGCAAGCTAATGAGCTGGCTACCTCCCCTTTCTCGGCTCCACCCACACCATCACAAACCATAAACAATTTTTGGTCAAGGGTCACTTGTTCGGGAAGCGGGTAAATGGAATCCTCGTTATTCGATCTGCCTCCTTTTTCCGTAATAGCACATGGCTTACCGATCGTTATAATCATAACAAATGAGTTTTATTCATTAAAACGTAAGACGGTGCGACCAATAATAATCTCGTCATTATCATTGAGCACGACCACCTCGCCATTCTCTAGGTAACTGTTATTATATAACGTATGGTTTTTACTATTATTGTCGGTAAGGAAATGTTTATATCCACCTTTTGAATCTTTTTTCACCTCAATGCAAATATGCTCGCGACTCATCGTGCGATCAGACGTGATAATTGGCATCGTAGCTTGTGAGGCGTTCGACTTCCGGCCAATGACAACCTTCCCTTCGTGAAGAGGAAACGCTTGTTCAGGTGTATCGGCGTCTGGAAGAACCGTCAGTCTGCCGATTCCAGTCTTGACAGGTGTCACTAAAATCGTATCGGAATCGACTTCCTGATGATTACTTTTCTCGGATAATAAGGACAAAGGAATAGGCTCTTTGCATTTCGGACACTTAAAGGAGGTAATGCCGAGGGGAATCTTCCCCTCGGCTACCTTTAATCCTACATGGCAATGTGGACATTTAACTGCGATCATACGATAAACGAAATATCTGCGCCATCCATATCCGTAGAGTACAGATCCATCATATCTGTATCGGAAAGCATAACCGTATCGTCCGCCAATGTTATAAAGTCTGAATGATCGAAAGACTCGATGCTACTATCGTCTATAACTATGGCGTCGCCTAGGTCGACACCTCCTCCTTCCACGTCTATTATGACAGCATCCGCTGGCATGACGTCATTGCCGTCTAAAGTTACGAATGTATATTCCTCTTCTTGCATAACCTTTGTTCCTAATATATTAATATTCCGAAAACAAAAGTACAAAAAGCAATGGATTAATAAACTTGTTATTCTCTCTTATAATCAAACATTTGGGTTTCATGTACAAAAGAGGCTGTTTTACTATACGAAAAGAAAAGGCTCATTCTCTCACCCATTTGGCCTTACAGGAAGAAACTGGGCATTGCTTTCGGTTTTTCAATGATTCCCAAGGGATCTCACCCAAGAATGTCCCACATTTCGGGCAAACATAGTCTATCTTAAATTGATTGGCGATATCCTGCAATTGCTGGGGAATCTTGGCCGACTGCTTGGCTCCTAGATAGATTCCTACCGTAGGGGCACAAATCGTTATCAGGAGGCTGATGCCGAATAGCTCCGGGCTACCTTTCCCTAAGAAGCCTATCACGACCCCCACTATTCCGGGCAAAGCAAATGGTAAGGATTGAAATAATCTGGTCTTAAACTGATTAGAGGATTGAATCTTAACTTTTGCTTGAATATAATCATCGTAGACTTTTTTCAATGCGGCAAATTCATCGCTATAATCATTATTGTATTTAAGCACCTCGGAAAGATTTAATACATAGCTATCCCCCAAGCGAATATGATCCGTAGGAGTAACACGTTTCTTTACGATCTGGGCACCATTCACGAACGTACCGTTAGTAGATCCCGTATCCTCCAATAATAAGTTGCCACCATCCTCACGTATCAGACGGGCATGATGGCGGCTTACATGAGGATCGTTTGCAATAAAATCGTTGTCTTTTGCTTTTCCTATCTTTATAATCATCGTCTTATTCCTTTTCCTCTTCCTCTTGAGGCTTTCCCATCTCCTTCTCAAGATTATCTTTCAGCACTTTCAACGGATCCTTGGATATTACCAACTCTTTAGGCTTACCCTCTTCCGTCAATAATAATAAACGCTGCTTAGGGAGATTTATTTGTAAGATATGATTTTTATTTATGATATGACTTTTTCCGACACGCATTAATATCTTGTTACAACCAGCGACCTGCTTCTCTAAGATCTCTTCTATTTTTCCGATATTTATAGCGAAGGTAAATTGGATGCCATTTGACAACAATAGTTTCGTATAGTTCCTGTCTGCTTCAAAATAAAGGATCTGACCAATCTTAATGCGCAACAACTCATCCCTTGTTTTTATAATTAAATACCGCTCCATACGTAGAAATTGTTTTTTCGTTTCTCTTTCAAAAACAAATATACGGTATTTTCTTTATTTAATAGGTATCTTTTGGGGGAAAGATTGGTAAAGTGCACCAAAAACAAGAGCCTTTTCCCTGCTCAGAAGAGACACCGATACGCCCTCCCAGCCTTTCAATTATATTTTGGCAGATAGAAAGTCCAAGCCCTATGCCTTGCTTTTGGTTTCGTCCTTTATAAAAACGATCGAACACATGAAGTTTTATTTCCTCCGACATTCCTTCCCCCGTATCGGTCACGGATAACAGAACCTCGTTCTCCATGGCTTGATATGACAAGATGATGCTACCTATAGAGGTGTACTTAATTGCGTTTGTTATAAAATTGCCAAGAACTTGTTTCAAACGGATACGGTCGGAGCGTAATAAAAAGGAATCCAAAGATGCCGGATAGGTCAAAGCTACTCCTCTCGGTACTTTGATCTGGAAAGAAGCTACCGTTTCTACAATAAGTTGTCTTAGATCAAATTCCATGAAATCAAAGGTCATGGTACCAGACTCGAGGTTCGAGTCTCCCATCTCGGACCAAATCCCCTCTGGAACTTGCTCCAGAGGGGATTTGTCTTGTTTACTGCGGCGCAATTCCTGTGCTACTTACAACCTTCTGTGGGTTTTACAATTCCGTGTCATAAAACCAAGTGTAATACCGCCAATCCATAATAGATGTTGATATACCCTGATTCGGCTAACAGTAGAAGAGCAAGCTGCGCGGGTTACATTCATTTTATTTGACTTCTTCCATAATAAGTTCAATTACAACGTCACTGTGCTCTCTATGAAATGGATACTGCCATAACTATCCGTGTGTAGGGTAATTTTTGTATTCTTTCCCACCTAAAAGTGATCCAGTCCGTTTCTTGTTGGTTCCCCCCCACTGTTTAAAGAAAAATGCAGTACCGGATTCTTCGCACTTTGATTTCAACTCCATTACCCATTCTTCAAGCATTGGACGGCTTCCAGGGCCGGATTCTCCGCCGACAATCAGCCAGTCTATACCTTGTAGATCCAGATTAGGCAGTGGTGATAAGAGAGGTTCAGCGGATATAAATTTAACATGGGCATTCGTCTGTTTGAGATAATCCGCACGGAAAAGAGTGTCCTGATTTTCTATCGACACTCCCATCCAGATGTTTCTGCTCCATTGTAAATCGGATGCCAACTGCGCCAATCGCTCTGCCCGCTTGGTTAGAATTTGGAAGGTATGGATAGGTGCTCTATTCATTGTGTCGAATATTCTCATGATAATATCTGCCGGAACATCGTCATGAAACAAATCAGACATCGAATTCACAAAAACCATCTGAGGCTTTTTCCAAGAAAGGGGGGCGGTTAATAAATCTTCATGTATTGTAACATTAAAACCATTTGTATATCGTGGGTTCCCCATGGCCTTGAGCCGTTTGGCAAAACGTGCAGCATAGCAATGCACACACCCCGCAGAAACTGGCGAACACCCAGTAATGGGGTTCCAGGAAGATTCTGTCCACTCTATTTTTGTTTTCCCAGACATAATTATATTTCCTCAATCTTTCGTGTAATATAAAGCTCACGATCATATGTGATAAGTTTATTTACTCGTCTTCCCTCCGGTAAAACGACTTTGACGCATCCTCTTTGATGTAACAATTCAACTGCAGATTTTACTTCTGCCAGTGAGTATGGTAACACCTTGTATGTAGTTGACATCTCGTATCGATCCATAAGCTCAGATAATTTTGCCACAGTATATTTTTTGTCATAACATTGAGGGTGTTTTGAGAATATTGCTTTTATGGTCTGTATAATAGAATTAGATGAATCGTCATCTCTGTTTAAGAGAGAAATCTGCATATCATCCTTACTATCATATCCGAGTTCTGCGGATATCGAATTGCCCTGCTTAATCATAGCTTTTCGCATTTCTTGGATTGCTTTATGCGCTTTAGAAATAAAAACAATATAATGACTGGTTTTTTCCTTATCATCGGCCTCCACATAGAACGGCAATACAAATAGCTTAAATCTATTATCATACTCTTCCTTTACCGTCAAATAGAGATTTTGGGAAAATAGCTTCAAAAATGCCTCTGCCTTTCTGCGCTGGGACATAGAAGAATCCATTTGAATTGCTTTTGCATCATCAAACAAATTTCCAAAAATCTTTCGGAAGTCCTCTTCGTTAGATGGTTTAGAAATATCCTGTAAGATTCGATCTGAATTAAAGAATAGGACACAGTCAGAACCTTGATTTTTGACTAAGTCCCACACCTGAGACACTGATACATCTTTATACCCCCAAGGGTCGACAAAAGAAAAGATTGGATGATTTCCCTTGGTATATTCTGACAAGTTAATTTCCGATGCCTTTAAATTTCGTATCTGAGGTTGATACTTTAATCGAGAATACACTGGATGTGTTTTGACGTACTGCCGTAATTTTTCAATATATTCCTTGTTGTGGTCATTAAAAACAATCTTTAGCCGATTTCGGACGGCATCGTCTTTGAAAGCATCAATGGTATCCAGAAGCTTTATTGGTGTAGATGCACTACCATCATCATAGTACCCAGGGCCACAGAACAGATCAATATACCAAATATCCTGTTTGAATTGTGCGTTAATAATCGGGAAATATGCTTTGAAGAACTCTGTTACTATCAATGTTTTAACACGGGATTTTTCTTTTTGCACGGCAAAGAAATTATCTGTTGTCGAGTTGCCCTTTCCCATCGGCACATTACTCCTTTGAGTAAATTTATATTATGTTCCTATCTAAGGATGTTTCAACAATTCTTCTGTAACTTTTTCTTTGGTTTTTTCTCAATCTTCTCCTCGCCCAGTCTCACCAAAAAGCTACGACAAGAATAATACAACTGCTGGAGATTCTGTGCTTGTGGCCGTCCTTTATCATGTTTATCTACCTCTGCTCTATGTTTATTAATAACATTTTGGACAAGCTGAATGACTGCACTCTGGTTTTTCATCTGGTAAAAAAAGTCCAGCTGCTGAATGTCCTGAGCAATATCCAAAATGTCTGCAGCATCTTTGGCTTCATGGCACTGCTTTACATAGGCTAATAAGCATTCTAAGTCCGACATATAAGGCTCCTCAAAAATGATTTTTATCATTATACCATATTTTGTGGAAAAATGGAAGATTTGCGCAAACCACAAGTATTCCAAGAGATCTTCTCAGCTCTGCATTAGTTTTCAAGCAGACAATCTTATATCTCTGCTTTTTGGCAGACCATGTAATCATTACCTCCCCACCATACCATTTGTAGTCCATAGACAGATGGTGTGATTAACAAAATATAGACGCTTTTTCGTTCAACTGAATTTGGGTAGTTGGGAAAAATAGGGGCAATACACGCCAAGAAACCTCCTTGATTTTAGACCATATATTTTTTGAAATATACAGCGTAATTTCCGAACTTATCGTAGCCCCAACTCACCTCGAATCTCATTGTAATATTTCCTGACTGTACTCCGATCCGTTCCAACCGCTTTGGCGATGGCGCTCTTACTGGTGACCTCTGGATGCTCCCGCAGATAGGCGGCGATGGCTTTCTTCTTCTCGCTGATCCCGTTCGGGATAGCATCCAGGTTTCCGTTCTCCTTGATGGCTTTGATCTCCGCCTTCATCTGCTTGATCAGCCCGGGCAAGAGTGCCTCACATTCCTCCCGCGTTTTGGCGTACACATTGCGGGAGTGCTTTTTGCCATCCGGCCACACTGGGGAGTAGCGCCCCTCCCAGCAGTGTTCACTGATCTGGGTGATACAGCCGGTGCCGGCCTTTCGGATCTTGCCGTTGTAGGGAATGAAGGGGATGAATGACTGCGGGTCTGTCTCCGGTGCTCGCTCTGAGGCCACCTCTTTCTCTTTGGGATCGACCTTTGCGATCCTCTGGTCAATCTTTGCCGCCGCCTCAGACCGCATGGGATTGGTGATGTGGGTGTAGATGTCCAGTGTAGTGCCCGCCGACACATGGCCCAGCATCGCAGAGAGGGTCTTCACATCCATCCCACTGCCCAGGGCCATGGTTGCAAAAGTGTGCCGTAAATCATGGAACCTGATTTGCTTACACTGGGCGTGTTCCAGGATGAGGTGTAGCCGTGTTCTGATGTAGGCTGGGTCCAGTGGCGAGTCCTCCTTGAGCGGCGAAGGGAACATCCACCGGGAATTTATGCCCTCCCTGTACTCTTTCAGGATGGCCAGAAGCGGTTGGGGCAGGCTGACTGTGCGGATGGAGGACTTCGTCTTGGGCTGAGAGATCAGGAGTCCGTCCTCCTTTGTCCGATAGACCTGCTTGGTGATCTTCAGTTCCCCGGTTTCCAGGTTTAGGTCATCCCACTGGAGGGCCAGTAGTTCGCCCCGCCGCAGGCCGGTGGTCAGTTCCAGCAGGAACAGTTCAAAGTATCCCTCCGCCTTGGCTTGAATCAAAAACCGCTGGATCTCCTCACGGGTCAGCACCTGCATTTCGCGAGCTTTTTTTGGCGGCAGTTTGCAGCCGACGGCGGGATTCACACGGATCAGGCCCTCCTGCACTGCCTTCTCCAGCGCGGACCGGCAGTTGGCGTGGCATCCACGGACCATAGTGTCAGACAGGCTTTCGCTGTAGTGCTCCGCATGGAGGAGCCGCCCGTTCTTTTTCAGTCGGGCGTAGAACTGCTGCAGGTCGTTCTGTGTCAGTTGATTCAGAGGGATGTCACCCAGTTCCGGGATGATATGCAGGTAGATCCTGTTTTCATATCCTGCACGGGTGGTAGCCCGGAGTTTCGGCTTGGAGTAGTTCTGATACCAGAAGTCTATCCAATCTCCGAAGGGCATTTCGGGCTTGATTTTGTCCGACTTGGGTGGAGCGTACTGTTCTTGTAACTGTTTCAGTTTCTCTATACATTCGCCTTTTGTCTTGGCCAGGACATTCTTGGTTTTGGGGCGGCCCTTTTCATCGTAGCCGATGACCACTCGGCCCTCCCAGCGGCCGTCTTTTCTCAGGCGGACGGTTCCCTCGCCGTTCTTTCGTTTTCTTGCCACGGTTTCCACTCCTCTCCCAACAGGTCTGTCATAAAGTCACATACGGTATTCGCCGCCTGTTTCTGCATATCCCCGGTCACATGGGTGTAGGTGTCCAGGGTGAAGCTGGCGTTGGTGTGGCCCAAGATACCCGAGAGGGTCTTGGCATCCACACCTCCAGCGAGGGCGTGGGTGGCGAAGGTATGCCTTAAATCATGGAACCTGATACTTGGTAGACCGGTATTTTTCAGGACCGTTTTCATCCGATTGTAGGCATAACCGGGATTGACCGGCTCCTCCGGGTGTAGGGGATTGGGGAATATCCAATCACTGATGGCGGTTTTCTTCCGCTCGCGCAGACGCTGGGCTGTACTGTCCGGCAGGGATATGGTGCGTCTGCCCTTGTTGGTTTTGGTTTCTCCGACCTCCAGGCTGCCTGCCTTGCGGGTGCTGACGGAGCGGTTGACTTTGAGGGTTCCCTCCGCCTCGTCGAAGTCCTTCCATCGAAGGCCGCAGATCTCTCCCCGGCGCAAGCCAGTGGTCAGTTCGGTGAAGAAGAAGTCCCGCCACACTTCATCCTGCTCGATTGCGGCCATGAAAGTGTCCAACTGTTCCTCGTTCAGGATCTGCTTTGGACGGTAATTGGGCTTGGGGACCACTGTGCCTTCGGTGGGATTCTTGGCGATCAAGTGTGCGCCCACCGCGTCTTTCATAGCGTGGTGGAGCATGGCGTGGATACGGGAGAGCATGGCGTCTGAGAGTTGATACCCGTATTCCGGATGCTCATGGATGCGACCCTCCCGTTTCAGTTTTGTGTACATCCGCTGGACGTCCGTCGAGGTGATGCGGGAGATCACCTTGTCTCCCAGGATGGGCTTGATGTAAAGTCTGGCATACTGCCGATAGCCGTACATGGTGCTGGGGCGGATCGTCCCTGATTTGTACTCGTCCAGCCATCGGTCCAGCCACTCGCCCAATGTTATGCAGCTGTCCTCGGTCAGTTCCACATCCTGATAGGTTTCGATGCTCTGGTGGAGCTTGGCCATCAGTTCCTTTTGTGTTCTGCCGTAAACATACCGGAAAATGGGATCGCCGTTGGCCTTATGGCCCACTACGATGCGGCCCTCCCAGCGACCATCTTCTTTCCTCCGGACCATGCCGTCCCCGGATGGCCTGCGCTTTGCCATGGTGTTTCGCCTCCTTTCAGCCACACACAATACTCTAACTCTCGGAGAATAGCTACTTGGTTTGACCACAGTTATCAGATTGTTATCAATTGCCTTGGCACGCTCCATTCCTCCTTGCTTCTGCCGAATCGGCTGAGTGACCTTTTCATTGTTTAGGCGGCGCAGCTTTTGAGGTGAGGAGTGAGGAAAAACTTGTACCCCTCCACAAGCTATGGTAAGATTCAGTCACTTCATTCAGAGGGGAGGCCGGGGACCGTGGTCTACTGTGTAGCGGACATCCATGGAGAGCTGGACAAATTTGAGCGGCTGCTGGAGCTGATCCGTTTCTCCGATGCGGACCATCTGTATATCATCGGGGATGTGATCGACCGGGGCGCCATGGGAGTGGATATCCTTCAGAAGATCATGGCAGCGCCCAACATGACCATGCTCCTGGGCAACCACGAACAGATGTGCCTGGATACCCTGGGGCCTCATAATGAGTATGGCGCGCGGGACCTGTGGCGGCAGAATGGTGGCTCGCCTACCTACCGGGAGCTACTCTACCACAAGACTCCCCATGAGCGGAACATGGTCCTGCGGTTTCTCGCCGGTCTGCCGGACCATCTGGACATTGCGGCCGGCGCGCAGAAGTTCCACCTTGTCCATGGTTGCCCTGGCGCTGACCGCGAGACCCGCATCTGGGGCCGTGTGTCCGCGGAGAGCGGGAGTCCTTACCCGGATGTCATTTGCATCGTGGGCCACACGCCCACGAACTTGCTGACCGGGAGGGACGATGAGGACTTCCGTATCTGGCGCGGAGATGGGATCATCGACATCGACTGCGGCTGCGGTCATCACCGCACAGAGCACCGCCGTCTGGCCTGCCTGCGGCTGGACGATATGGCGGAGTTCTATGTGGGTGGTTCCGGCTGTGGAGAGAGTAGCTCCCTGCCAGCTGAGGAACCGGAGCCGCTCGATGAGCAGGACCTGCCCGCATCGCTCCAGCGGGATCTGGACGCCTACCGGAAAGGGCTGGCGGAGCATGTCTCCTATCTGGACTGCCTGTGGTGTGAGCTGTACGGCAGTATCAACTCCGCCCAATGGAGCGGAGAGATCACGGAAGCCCAGGCACACTATCTGCGGGAGAAATATCTTTTTTGAAATCAACAAAGTTTTTTCCTGTTCCGACGGGGGCTATGGTATAATCAGTCCAGCATTGTGACGGAGGTACTCCTATGAGCCAATATGATGAAGCCGTGAGGAAGTGGCGGGCGTGGGATATTCGGATCGCGACAGACCTTGATCTGCGGCTGGACAGCTTCCGCATCCTGTTCGCCTATCACTCCGGCAAGATCGAAAATGAAGAAATCAGCTACCACGATACCAGAGAAATTTTTGAGAACGGCAGGGTAGTGGGATACACTGGAAGTACACGTGCCTTGTTTGAACAACAGAACCAGAAGACTTGCTACGAGCTTCTACGGGAGAAGATCGTGGAGAGGGAACCGCTCTCCCTTGATCTGATCCGCACCGTCCACCGTGTCTTGACTGAGAGGGGACCTACGATGAGCGCCGCTACATCGTGAACGGTGAGCGGCCGGGAGAGTTCAAGAAACACGACTATGTCACAGGCAGAAAGGAGGTGGGGTCCCCACCTGATGCTGTCTGAGCTGATCGATGAGATAAATTCCATTGGGCAGAAAGTTCCGTTGATGGCCGGTGCGTATTTTCACGCCAGGTTTGAAAACATCCATCCCTTTGCCGATGGCAACGGGCGGGTTGGACGCACTCTGTTGAACTATTGGCTGATGATCAACGACTGTCCGCCCATGATCATCTATGAAGAGGACCGCCGGACTTACTATGAAGCGCTGCAGGCTTACGATGAGCGGGAGGAGCTGGACTTGCTGACCAGCTTCTTTGAGGAGCAGACAGTCAAGACCTGGGCGCGGTCTATGGAGCTGAGCGACAGCGACGCGCCTCATCACAAGGGCCTGGACTTTTTCATGTTGTGACCATGCACATATCCCGCCCCCGTCAATGACTGGTGGGGTGCTTTTCATTGGTCTGGCCTGTCACATCGACACCCCGTCCCCGCCATTCTGATATTCCACCGCGTCATCCAGAGAGATCATGCCGTGGGTCTTCTTCACCTCCTGGACGCACCTGCCGCGCAGATCCCGCAGCTGTTCCTCCGGGATCTCCATGGCCGCAGCCAGGACATTCATCATCATGTCCATCTCCACGGCCAGCTTGAACAGCAGACGGCAGATGTGGCTCTCGCTGTTCTGCACGGTCGCGCGGATCGCCGCGACGAGCATGGGCGGCAGGACGGAGAAACAGTCCTGGGAGGCTATGTAGTCGCAGTAGAACTGCAGAGCCTTTTCCACGAACTCATTCTGTGTTTGACAGTTGGACAGCGGCATCGCCGCAGCGATCTTTCGCTCCGTTTCTGGTGTGATGCGGGTGTGGATGCGTGTTCTTTCTTCTGCCATGAGATGATACCTCCAAAATTTGATGATTCAGGGTGGAGCCAAATCTGAGCCAGGAAATACGGCACAGCGGCGGAATTTTTCGCAGGTCAGGAGCCAAAACAGGAGCCACAGCAAAAAAACAGGAGCCAGGGCGGTTGCTTCAAACGGTTCCAAAAGTGAGGAAATCTCCGCAAAACCGTTTCCCCGACCCGCATTGCGGGGCGGTGTGAACAGCGGTAGAGACACCGCTTTATCCTGCACACTTTTCGACCCCTCGGTCCACTCGCCCATTTTGCTTTTCGGGCGGCCTTGTGCCTGCGCACAGAGCCCTCACGCTGTGCCTTGCGATGTGGGTGGTAACACACATACCCGCCCGCAGTATCATCGCCGCAGCGGCTCACAGGCCGTCACGTGTTGCCCTGAACCGTTGCCATCCGCTGACGCGCCGCAACGAGCTCCAGCTGATCCAGTTGCCGGTCGTAGTGCTCATCTATCACCTCCTGGATCGGACGGAGCGTGTACAGCAGGTTTCCGTTGAGCTTCTGGCCGGTCCTGGTGGTGATCTCGGTAGGTTCCGTGGAGATGAGTCCCCGCTCTTCCAGGCACAGTGTGTACTTGCGCACCGTGTTCTCACTCATGCGAACCGCCTGCCCGATGGTCCTGTAGCTGGGCCAGCACTGGTGGGTCTTGCGGTCCTCGCACCGCCGCAGGAAGCTGTACACCGCCAGTTCTCCGGGACTCAGCCCCAGCAGGAACACCTCGTTGGGAAGAGAAAAATAATTCCCCCGGCTGCTGTACTTCATTTCCCGCCTCCCGTGTGTTCATCCACCCATTTGATGAATTGCTCCTTGGGCACCACTATCCGGCTCCCGATCCGCAGTACCGGGAAGCCCGGCTCGTGCATCAGCTCGTAGCCGGATGAGGGAGACACCCCCAGCACCTTTGCCACCGTTGCCGCGTTCAGGAACAACGGCAGATCCTCATAGGTTTTGTAAATGGATTCTTTCAGTTGTCCTACACCTCCTGATTGATTTTTGTCTCTCTGTCTGGTACGATGGTAACACACAGAGCGGTCCTCTTCAATAGATTTAGGACGGGTCAGGTAAACTCCAAAAATCAATCGGATACGGGAGGTGGTCGCCGTGGCGGATCTCTTTGATAAGTTTTCCGTATTCTTTACCGCGGATGCCGTATATGTGGCCGGCAGGAAATTCCCCCTGGGACAGTTCACTACCGATATTTTGAACTTGGATGACGCGGTGCTGGCCGGGATCAACAGCCGGATCGACGATTTTATGTCCGCAGCAACTTTGATTTTTACAGAAAAAGCAGACAGCGCCGTCCATGCCACACAGGAGAAGCTGAACGCCGTCTGGGACATGATATTCGAATTGCCGCTTTACCGGGAACTGGAGATGGACCTGGATACGGCTCATCATCTGTTTCCGCTCCTGTTTTCCGACCAGGAGAAATGGGCGGAGGCGCTGAACGTAGATTCTGAGGGACACACCATGCTGGAGGACTTTCTGAACGGTCTGGAGTATCTTCCTCAGAGTCTCCGCAACCTCCGGGGACAGGTCACAGGGATGCTGGAACTGTACTTTGAACCGCTGGCCCGCCGGAGCGCGGATGCCTACGCTTCGGCCTACGCTCAATACTTCACTGATGTGGACGCCGCCGGCCAGGGACTCTTTGGCATGCCGCCCTTCGGGCAGAGCTTTCCAACGGAGGTCAGCTTTGTGCCAGTGATGGGCAGAGAAGAGGGCGCCCGGCCCGTACTGGCGGAGAAGCTTGTGTTCTCCTATCTGACGCATTTCCTCTACACGGAGTTTTACCGGGGGCTGATTGCTGGCAACGCGCCGAGGCAGTGCCAGAACTGTGGACGGTACTTTCTGCTGACTCGGGGGTACAACACCTGCTACTGCAACGGCATCGCCCCCGGCGAGACAGAGCGCACATGCCGCAAGGTGGGAGCCCACCGCAAAGAGGCGCGTGGCAGAGCGGACCGGTCCCCGGCCCAGGTGGAGTATGGCCGTGTCTACAACCGGCTGAAGCAGAGAAAAAACCGGGGGAAGATCAGTGTGGACGAGTGGAACACCGCTGTGGCCCGGGCTATGGAAGTGCTGGAGCAGGCGGGACGGGGTGAGCTGACCGACGATGAGGTGCGCTTACGGTTTGCGGAATTTTAGACCTTGGTGGGCGGAAAAAAGGCCGGCTGGAAGGGTCTACCCTTTCCAGCCGGCCTTTTCATTGTTTATGCGGCGCAGATTTTGCGCTGGGGTTTATCCCACGATGTTCTGGCAGAACCGGGTCAGGATCAGAATGGCCTGTACCCCTACGGAAGGCTCTCTCTCGTTCGGATGGAATAAACTGAACAATTATTATTTGAGTCTTGTCCAGTTCTCCGCACCGTTTGCCGTGGAGTAGTCGTGGGCGTTGGTGGCCTCCATGATCTGATAGTAGGCCCAGTAGGACTTGCTCACATCCGGGAACTGACGCAGTTCGTCGGCGTGACGGTCCACAAAGTCCTCGTCAGCCATGCGGCCCAGCATCCGGTTGGTGATGGTAGTCACCTCCGCACGGGTGATGGTGTTGTTGGGCCGGAAAGTACTATTGTTCTACATACAAGCGAGAGCAGAGAACTGTTGAAACTTCGGTAGCATCCACCATCTGTAGCACTAAAATAGCAGTCGGATCGTGTGGCCGGAGATGGTGATGTGGTCACCACTGCGCAAGGGCTGGCGCTCCTGCACCGGCTGGCCGTTGACGAGCACGGGAGCCAGAGGATTCAAATAAACTGAGCCATCATCCGCTGACACTTGCGCCGCTTGGAGTGGGACATCCTCCGCTGACAGGACGATATCGCAGGCCGTATCCCGTCCAATCGTCAGAGGGTTACCTAATGTGAACTCAGTCCGTTGGCCCGCCGAAAGTTCGTCGGAGGCATCCAGGCGCACATAGATCCCGGCGGCCGTTGTGGAAGCTGGCATGGGCTCCGTCCTATCTTTCTTCTTTCTCCTGACGAGCAAAAGAAGGGTGGCCATGACCAAAATAGCAACAGCGACAGCAGCGCCGATCGGCAGGAGACCTTTTCCTGGAGTGGAAGGAACCGCCGCCGGTTTCTCTCCACCCTGGGTATTCGGTGTCGCAGGGTCAGGATTTTGTTGTTGGATTGATGGGGGCGCGGATGGGTTCTCTTCACTGCTCCCCCCGCTGATTGTCTCCGGGAGGTCTACTGTGGATTCACTACGGCAGACCAGCGCGCCGTTGGAGGCAAAGGTGAGGGATACCGACTGATCCTCCCCCCAAGTCGTACAGCCGGTGAAATCAAAGCCTGTGACCAGCAACGCACCGTTCCTTCGGGTCAAGGCAGAGGCCGCCTCCTCTGGAGAGAATGCGTTGTCCAGTACCTGGTGGGACCCTCCGGAGGCCTGAACCAACTGGCCTAGGCTATCCAGCGCAGAGCGATCATCTCCCAAGCCCAGGGAGTGGAGCATTACATCGGAATGCCCGATGCGCTCCAGCAGTTCTTCATAGGAGGTTTCACCATCCGGATCATACTGCACCGCATCGGTGAGCATCACCAGGGCCCGCAGTTCATTGCCCTGGCGTGGGATTGTTTCAAAATAATCCAGGGCACTGTTGATACAGCTATGGAGACGGGTCACGTTCTCGTTGAAAGGGATGACGGACAGATGTCCGTCCAGGTTCTCCGGCGAAAGCTCCTCCTCTATGACCTGAAAACGATCCCCAAAGGTGGCAAGGATGAACCGAGTGTGTTCCCCGCTGTCCTGAGTCAGTTGGGTGCAGAACCGAGTCAGTTCTTCCCGATAGGCGGGCATAGAGGTGGAGTTGTCCACCAACAGCAGATAGGTGATGGGGTAGCCTGCCTGCTGGACCGTTTCCAGCCGCCCGGAGGCAGGAAAGGACTGTGTGCCGATCTTGGCCTCTACCTGCGTGACCGGGCTGTCTACGCCGGACAATTCCACATAGGTGTACAAGGTATTCCCGGAAACAAAGGCGCGCACCACCTGAGCACTCCCGGCGGCCAGGGCTGTCAGGCACAGCAGGGGCATGAGCAGCAGGGCCGCTACCCCGCAGAAGATCCGTTTCATACTTCCCCCTCCACAAAAACAGCGATAGCGGAAAAATTGTCATTCCCCGGCGGTGTGCGGCGGATGTGCCGCAGGAGCATCAGACGGACCCACTGTTCCGGCGTTTCCGCTTTCAGCAAATCGGCCTGCATCTCCTCGTCGTAGACAAACTCCCAAAAGCCGTCGGAGCACAACAAGAAAGCGTCCCCTGGCCGGATGTCTGCCTGTCCGCTCTCAGGCTGACAGGCCGGCTTGCCCAGCGTCCGCAGGAGGCTGGAGCGGTCGTCGTCGTGGTAGACGTCCAAATAGGAGATATCCCCGCCCAGATACTTCATGTAGGTAACCGAGTGGTCCCGAGTGGTCTGGACCAGTTCTCCGCCAGAGAAACGGTACAGGCGGGAGTCCCCCACATGGGCCCACAGGGCGGCCCCCTTCTCCAAGAGCAGGGTCACGGCGGTGGTTTTCATCTCCTCCTGTCCGGGGATCTTTTGCCCCTCCAGGACACGGCAATTGGCTCCCTGGAACTGCATTTCCAATGCTTCACAGTCCGAATTGGAGAGCGCGAGACAGCCGGAGAGCAGGGACTCTGCGGCTGTGGCAGAGGCGATCTCACCGCAGTGGTGGCCTCCCAGTCCATCCGCCAGGACGAATACGCCCCGCCCCTCCTGAACGACGCACCGGACACTGTCCTCGTTGTGGTCCCGTCCCCCCGGGTTGGTGTAAGAATAGAAGGAAAATTCCATATCACATCAGCTCCAGTGAAACGGTGTTGTCCGTCTCCCCCAAATAAATGGCGCTTTTGGGGGGCAGCTTGACCGGGGTGCTGGGAGAGATGCGCTGACCGCTGGAGAGGAAGGTGCCGTAGGTGGAATTCAGGTCGGTGACGACGAACATCTGCTCTCCTTCGTCATAGGCCACCTGGCAGTGCCGGGAGCTGACACCGGGGGCGCCGTCCTGATAGAGCAGGCGGCAGGTGGCCGGGTCCCGGCCCAGTTGGACCGGCTGCTGGTGGAGCTGTACCACCATGCCGCCGTGCTGGGGGGCCATGGAGCGCAGGATGGGCGTTCCCGAAGGAGCGCTGTCCTCTTGCGGCTTGGAGGTGGGGACGGAGGCTTTTTTCTTCTTCCCAAGCGCTACAACTGCAATTACCACAACAGCCAGCACGGCAACACCGATCCCGACATACAGGGCTACAGGGGCGCCTTCCTCGTCATAGACGCCATAGGGGATGTTGTTTCGATCCAGCAGGAAGCGTACCTCACTGGTGCTGACTGCGTAAAACAGATTCTGGTCCAGCTTGGAACCGGCAGTGCTGATGCCGATGACGGCGCCGTCTCCGTCAATGAGAGGCCCGCCGGAATTTCCGCCGCTGAGGGCGGCGTCGGTCTGGATGAGCTTGCGTCCCGTGCCGCTCTCGGTGAGGAAACGGCTGATGCTGCCGGTGGTGACGGTGGCGTCGTCCTTGCTGAAGGAGGTGACGGCCTGGATGGTGATGTCTGCCGCCAGGGGATAGCCCACGGCGTAGACCTCGCTGCCCAGCATGGCCTCCTCGGGCTCCCGCAGCAGCAGAGGCTCCC